>TARA_B100001057_G_scaffold242625_1_pt1 | contig 49338 bp, 47 predicted proteins | sample TARA_B100001057 | Tara Oceans TARA_B100001057 (sample SAMEA2621839) | marine metagenome | biome: marine biome (ENVO:00000447); feature: surface water layer (ENVO:00002042); material: "saline water (ENVO:00002010), including plankton (ENVO:xxxxxxxx)" | depth 5 m | reverse complement strand
GAATTTTTATCATCACTCAATAAACCTAATTGAACAATAATATCTGCGTTAATTAAAATTTCTTTCTCATTATTTGAAATTAATACTCCTAACTCTCTGTATTCTTCATCTTTAATTCCAAGATGAGTTCCATAATTTTCAGACAGTGAAACCTCAAAACCAAGTGATAAATATTTTTTCGCAATTTCAGGAGTAATTGATATTCTTTTTTCAATTTTTTGATTTTCTAAAATAGAAGCAATTTTCATAAGTTAATTTTATAGTAAGAAAATTGCCATTAAAACTAAGACAAAAATTACTGCAACTGTTCCCCATAACACAAATTTAGTAAAATTATTCCAAGTACTTTTATGGTTTTGATTATCCATAAAAATTATTTTTGTCTTGCTTTAAATTTAGGATTTGTCTTATTTATTACATAAACTCTTCCACGTCTTCTAACAAGTTTAGAGTTCAAATCTCTTTTTTTAATTGATTTTAGTGAACTTTTGATTTTCATATTTAGCAAGACTTAATAAAGGAACTTATATAATGTTTCAATTGTAATTTTCCATATTTTTGAATTATTTTGTTATTATTAGTTATTTTAGTCAAAGCTGAAGCATATCTTTCTCCAGATCTTGGCTTTAAAAAAGTTATTTTAGTTTTAAACATTCTTGCAACATCCAATATAGAGTATGAATTTTTATTAGAAATACTATAATATCGACATTTATTTAATCTGAATGCATCATAACATACTCTAACTGTATCAGATATATGTGTAAATCTTCTAGTTTGAGAACCGGGTTTAACTACAGTTAATGGTTTTCTTCTTAAATACTGTTTTTCAAATATACCGATGACGGTAGCCATCTCTCCGACACTTATTTGTTTTGGTCCGTAAACGTTATAAAAGAAAATTACCTCAAATTTAAAGTTAAACCACTTTTTCAAATTCTCTAATAATTCTATATTTTTTGATTTTGTAAATGCATAAGGTGAAAGATTTTTGTCATTACCGTTGTGTCCTAGGCTTGCAGAAGTTGCAGAATAAATAAGTTTTATTTTATTATCTAAGCAAAATTTAAATACAGCATTCGTGCCAATAGAATTTGATTGATAACATTCATCAAATTTTTTAAAGCTCTGGTAAATTCTTGCAAATTCACCAAAATGAAAAATTGAATTAATTTTTTTTTTTTGTTTTTTTATAATTTTCTGAATGTTTAAAGTATCACCTTTTATATATTTTACCCTTTTATTTTTAATATGATTTTTTTTATTTCCTGTAGAATAATTATCTATACTAATAATATTGAAATTAGTTTTTTCTAATAAAAGTTCTATAAGATTAGTTCCTACAAAACCTGCACCACCTGTGATAACAATGAGATTTTTCATTTTAGATTAGCCTGGCAATGTCCTACTCTTCCATGTCTTAAGACAAAGTACCATTGGCGCTGAAAGGCTTGACTGCCGAGTTCGGTATGGGATCGGGTATTACACTTTCGCAATAATCACCAGGCAAGTCCTTATACATAATACGTGAATTTTGTAAAATTATTTTTTTCAAATTTACCAGAAATTTAGTCTATTTTTCATGATTTTTTCAGCTTTGATCTTTGCCATAACAATAATCCAATTGGAAAGTAATAAATAATTGACATCCAATTATTGAAAAAACTTCCACTGGGAGAAAAAGGCCATAGACTAATAATAATTGCGCTTAACAAACAAACTTCAAAGTCATTAAAGATACCTTTTTTATCTCGAATAAATTTAAATATAAAATGTTTAATTGAGAAATAAGAAATCAAAACAAAAAGTCCTGAGACTATTAAAAATGAAAATATTCCTGACTCAGACAGAAGTTCCAGATAAGTATTGTGTGGATGGGTGTCACAAGAGTAGAGAGAAACCTTGTATTCATCACATCTATTTCTAAACTGCCTCGGTCCTACGCCAAATAACTTATTGTCTAAAAAAATTCTATAAGCAGATATATACATATCATTATGTGGTTTTGAGAAAATATATATTTTATCATCTGAAGTATTTTTATTTATAAAAGTATTTCTGGTAATATCTTTAATAGTTTGATCAATTAACCTCTCTTTTGAGTTCGGAAATAAATTTAACATTGCTATTATTAATGCTAATGAAACTAAGTAAGTCCAAAGTCTATAAACTCTATATTCTTTCAACATAAAAATTATATATATAGCTGATAAATTCATGAAAAATAAAGCTAGTCTTTCACCACTTAAAAAAATTAATCCCTCTGATAAAATAAATATTATTGTGATCAGGGATAATAATAATTTATTTTTTTTGGGCTGATCTAAAAAGATAAATAACCCAAATAGTACTGGGAAAAATCTTGCAATATAACTACCCAATATTAGCTCAGTTCCAAAAAAACTGCTTACCCTAAATTTATTATATAATTCATATCCAAATAAATTTTTTCCAAAAATATATTGTATGTATCCATCAAGTATTAAAGTTGTAAAGCAAACTAAAACTGAAATAAAAAGATATTTTATTAATCTTTCATTAATATCTAATAAATACCAAAAACATAAAGTGAATATTCCAAAACGAAAATAAAATAAAGAATTTTTAAGTGAAATGAGAATATTATTAGATAATAATGAACTTACAATTAATATTATGCAAAAAACAAAAAAAATCTTGAAATAATAGTTATTATAATACTTTGTTAATTTATTTTTTTTTGAATTTATTAAAAATAAAACAGCAACTAAGGATATACCTAAGTCAGATAAAAAAGGGCCTGATATTAATAAGACAGGCATTAGGATTATTATCCAAGATGGAATAATATTAAAAAAAAAATATTGTTTTTTCATTTTTATTAAATTTTATTATTATTCAATATTAAATGAAATTATTTTTATCTTCGATTTTTTATAGCATTTCCTATCAATACAAATAATATTCCGAATATTAAACCAAATATACTAGCTATTAATACTATTTTTTTAATTGAAAGTTCATTATTTTGTTTAACTTTATAATTATTAGAATCGTAATCTATTTTTGCAGCATAAAAACTATTAGAATCTGCAATAGGAGAAGACTCATAAACATTTTTCATTCTTTCATTGTATTTTTCTGCTTCAATAGCTTTTCTCATTTTTTTTAATTTAAATATTTCTTCATCTGTTGAAGAGGTCATTAACTGAATATCAATGTCTTCAAGTGTAAATTCTTTTAATTTTTGTGAAAAATCCAAATAATTACTCACCATTTCTGAAAGATCACTTTGTATTGCAATATTTGTTTCTTGCTCAATAAATTTTAAGAATGTTTCCCATTTTTCTATATTGGTAGTTTCAACCTGGATGTATGAGTATATGTTATCATCTTGACTTACATTATTTTTTTTATTTAAAATTTTAATTGAAGATACCATTTTAAAAATGGCATTTTCATAATCTAAATCACTTGAATAATTGTCTCTATTAATAAAATTATAACTTTTAATAGTTTTTGTTAAATGGCTTTTTTGTTTAAATTTATCAATAAATAAATCAAAGAGAAATTGTTTATTAATATTGTTTACAACTAAACCACCCTCTTTCATCTCAAAACTAGTAACTGTTTTTCCAGTATTTTTTTCAATCAGAACAATATTATCCTGTTGATTAGGCTCTATAATCCTAAGATAATTTGGTTTTAATGTGCTTAAAAAAGAGTTGTATATCTTGTATTTAGCTTCATCATAAACTGTGATGGGCTGTATTTCAGAGGTTATAGTTACCTTTGCTTCAGTTTTAGTTTTTATTGTTAATTGATAAGAAAATGTAAAAATCAAAGTAACAATTAAAATTAAGATTACTTTAAATTTATTCTTCCATAAAATCAAAAATGTATCAATTAAATCGATTTCATCATTATCAGCTTTTTTTGTCATGGTATTTTATTTTCTTTATTCTAATTAATCGATGAATGCAATATTTTAAAACTATTTAATAAATTTAACTACAGTATTTTCCTTATTAATATTTACTGAAGTACTCTGTTCGTATTTTTTATTCAATAGATCTTCAGCATAAATATGATCAACAATTTTTGTGTTAGATTTATACAATTTTACTAATTTTTCTAATAAATTTTTTACTTCATAGACATTATTTTCATCCAATAAAGTTTTTAAATTTTTTAAATCTAACTCTAATTGATTGAAAGGAATAAAAAGATCTCTCGTTTTCAATATTTTTGAATGAATAGTTTTTTGTGGATTATCTCCAATTAACAATTCTTCATATAATTTTTCACCAGGCCTAAGACCAGTTATTTTTACTTGAATATCACCTGTTGGATTTTTACTATTTTTTACAGTAAAGCCTGATAAATTAATCATTTTATTAATTAAATCATTAATTTTAACACTTTCACCCATATCGAGCACAAATACTTCTGCGTTCTTTCCCATCGCTCCTGCTTGAATAACTAATTGTGCTGCTTCAATAACAGTCATAAAGTAACGTGTTACATCTTTGTGGGTTAAGGTCACTGGCCCACCCTCTTTAATTTGTTTTTTAAATTTAGGGATAACTGAACCAGATGACTCAAGTACGTTTCCAAATCGAACTATTGAGAAATGAGTTTTAGTACTTTTATTTAGATCATAGATCCCTTGTAAACAAAGTTCAGCAAGTCTCTTTGAGACCCCCATGATATTTGTAGGTCTTACAGCCTTGTCACTTGAAATTAGTACTAGATTTGAAACTTTTTTATTCAATGATGCTTTTGCAACTGCCAGAGTACTAAAAACGTTATTTTTAACTCCTTCACAAATGTTTTCCTCAACTAGTGGAACATGTTTATATGCAGCAGCATGATAGATGGTATCAACTTTAAAAGTTCCGAAAATTTTTTCTAATTTCATCTGATCTTGCACATTTACGAGTAATGGTATTATTTTTAAATTTTTATTGTAAAAAGCTATCTCTTCATAAATTTTATAAAGAGAAAATTCATTTAACTCTAAAAGTAATAATTTATTTGGTTTAAGTTTTACGATTTGTCTACACAATTCTGAACCAATTGAGCCTCCAGCTCCTGTTACCAGTACTATTTTTGAATTAATATTTTTATTTAATAATCTATTATCTGGTTCAACTTGTTCCCTATCTAGTAGATCTTCTATATTTAAATCTTTTATGTCAGATACAGTAATTCTACCATCAACAATCTCAGATATACTTGGAAGAGTCTTAACAATTAATTTATATTGGTTTAGTTTTTCAATAATTTGGTTTCTCTTATTTCTGCTAATTGTAGGTAGTGCAAGAAAAACAATGCTGACATCCTTCTTTCTAACTAATTTTTCCAAATTTGATGATGAATAAATAGTTTTTCCTAAAAGTACTTGTCGATGTATTTCAGAATTATCTTCTAAAAAACCTACTACATTAAATTCAGGACTATTTTCTAGCGAAATAACCAATTGTCTTCCTGCCTCACCAGCACCATAGACTAGTATATTTTTCTTTGTGGGAGATTTTCTAAAATTATTATTATTACTTAATAAAAATTTTACTCCAAGCCTTGAGCTAATAATTGCAAAAAATAATAACATAGGCTGAATTACACCGATAGATCTAGGTACTCCTTGCATCCCATATACCCCAATTACTAAAAAATATAATAATCCATAGACAAATGAAGATGCTAATATGGTAAAAACAATAGATAAACTAGTATAACGAAAAATAGTTCTATAAAGACCGAACATCCAAAATACTGGTATAGATATAATTACTGCAATTAAAGCAGGATAAAAATTAAAATTTTTAAATAAAATTAGCTCTTCTAGTCTTAAAAAGAAAGCTAACCAGGTGCATAGAATGCATAACGCTAAATCAGTGACAATAGCAATTGTTCTTTTTGAGTATCGGTTAATAGATAAAATATTTTCTGATGTTTCTTTAATAAAATTACGCATTTTTAAAATTTCATTTTAATTACAAACTAAGTGAAAATCTAACATTAATACTAACAAATTGTAATAACATTAATTATTTATTTAATTTGTACTTCCACTTTAGTTCAGAAAGTATCATTTTTTTTATATTGAAATATTTAGGCTTGAATTTAAGAATTCTATTTAATTTTCTTGTATCTGCAACCATATAACTAATATCTCCTGATCTTTTTTTTGTAAAATAGTAATTGAAATTTATATTTTTATTTTTTAGTAGAATTTCAACAACTTCTTTTATTGAATAACCTTCTCCATATCCACAGTTACAAATTTGATTTTTTTTGTTTCTTATCAAGTATTTGAGTGCATCAAAATGAATATTTGCTAAATCATCTACATGAATAAAATCTCTCACAGGCGAACCATCTTTAGTCTTATGATTATTTCCAAAAATTTTAAAATCACTTCTAGCTGCTATAGATTTATAAAGATTGTTAGAAAAACTATTTATATTTAATCCAATTGGTCCATATTTTAAATATCTGTCAGCTCCCAAAACATTAAAATACCTTAGTGAAAAAAATTTAAAATTTTTATCAGTTAATTTTTTTAGGTACTTTTCTATTTTTTTTTTTGTAAATCCATACATACTTACTGGGTTAAGAGGAGAATTTTCTTTAACTTTTTTATTCTTATATACATTTCCATAAACTGCAGCAGTTGATGAAAAAATAAAATTATTAATGCCATTTTTTTTACAACAATTTATAAATTTTCTAGTAATTATGTAGTTATTTTTATAATATTTATTTGGTTTTAATATCGACTCCTCTACATCCTTATATGCTGCGAAGTGTATTACAGATTTTATATTATACTTCTTAATAATTTTTTTTACCAAGACTAAATTAGAAATATTAATTTTAAAAAAAATACTTTTTTTTGGAATAACATTTTTTGATTTATAAATTAATTTATCAATAATTATTGGTTTAATTTTTTTTTTAATTAGTAAGTAAGAAGTTGCTGATCCAATGTATCCAGCTCCACCCGTGATTAGAATATTCATTTATATTTGAAATACATCTTCAATAACATTTTTTAATATTATTATTTTTTTTTTATGCTTTGAAAAATCCAAAGTATGATTAATATCTAAAGCTATACCAGTTTCTCCCAAAATTTTACTATTGCTTAATCTTTTTTGCTTAAAATTATTCAATTTTTTGAAAGCTTTTTCTAAATATATTTCAGGGCAAGATCCAGCAAAACAATTAATATTTTTTTTCTTTAAATTTTTAATAATTTTAAATCTTATATTTTGATAATTTTTAATGTCTGTTTTAAGAAAAAAATAAAACCTATACCAAGCTGATTTAATTTTTTTTGGTGGATAATAGCACTCTAAGTACATATTATAATTTGATATTAAATTAAAATAACTTTTTGAAATATTTTCTCTTTTACTCTGAACTTTTTTTAAACTCTTAAGTTGTACCAATCCAGCATATGACTGTATCTCGGTTATTCTTAAATTTGTTCCAAAGTAATCTTTATTATAAATAAATTTCTCTGAACTTTTATTGTTCTGTAAATTTGTACCGTGGTTAATATATCTCTTACAATATTCATATAATTTTTTTTTACCTGTTGAAATCATCCCACCTTCTCCAAGTGTAGATATAATTTTATCATTGCAAAATGACCATGTACTAATGTCACCAAATGATCCGACTTGCTTATTATTGATTGAAGCTCCATGAGCTTGTGAGCAGTCTTCAATAATTTTTATTTTTTTTTGTTTAGAAAATTTCATTATATTTTCCATATCACATGGTAACCCTGCTAAATGAACACAAATAATAGCTTTAGTTTTCTTGGTTATTTTTTTTTTTATATCTTTTAAAGAAATATTTTGGGTAGATATATTTATATCCACAAAAATTGGAACGTGACCTGTATTTACAATGCAAGATGCTGAAGAAAAAAAACTTCTAGCAGGAACTAAAATTTCAGATTTTTTTGGAAGATTTAAGGATCTTATCGCAACTTCTAACGCAACAGTTCCATTACAAATGGCAATTGAATAATTATTACCTATGAATTTAGAAAATGCTTTTTCAAATTTTTTACCATAAGGACCGTTTGTATAATTAATTTTACCTGAACTAAGTATACTTCCAACTTCTGATATTAATTTTTTGCTAAAATTTGGCCAATTTTTTTCTCGCATATTTAGCTGGAATTCCTTTCACAAATGAATTTGACTTTATATTTTTTGTTACTACGGTTCCTGCAGCAACAAAAACATTGTCCCCAATAACACAGTTTTCAATTATTTTAGCACCTAATCCAATCCAACAATTTTCACCAATTTTTACATTACCAGCAATTATTACACCTGGGCATATATGAGTATGATTTTTTATTAAACAATCATGATCTATTGATGCGTTTGAATTTATTATACAATCATTTTCAACTATACTATCAGTGTTGACAAAACTTCCATGCATAAGCATACTTCCTTCACCAATTTTTGATCCAATACTTAAGTAGGATTTAGTGTGAATAAGGGTTGCAAATTTAAATTTGTTTTTTTTTAAAATTTCAAAGTAATTTTTTCTAATTCTATTATTGCCAATTGCAATTATTACTTTAGAGATTTTTTTTTTATTGTTAATAAGTGATTTGTAACTACCAATAACTTTGAATTTTCTATTATTTATCTTAAAATTTTTTTTTGTTTTATCAAAAAAATAAACTTTTTTCTTCTTTACAATATCATAAACAGATTTTGCATGACCTCCTGTGCCCAAAATAGCTAATGACATATTTAATCCAATATTTTTTCTACTTTGAAAGCTTCTGCATATTTCATGAAGACTTGGCTGCCTCTTACTTTCGATAAGTTAACTATAGCTTCTTTTGATCTTGGATGAGGAAACTTTTTAACTTGCGACTTATATTTCAAAAATGCTTTAACTTTTTTATTTATATCAGACTTATTTAAACTTAAAAAATAATTTGGATTAAAAGATTTTTCATTCTCATTCCATTCAGTCTCTGAAAGTACCTCATAAGACAAAATTTTTTTTAATTTACTTTTCTTATTAGGTCTTATCGAAACTTTTGCAGCTTTAAAGATAACTTTATGATCATCATGAATATCATTTCCAGATGGTATTAAAATAATTTCAGGGTTAATATTTTTAATATATTTATCAATAATATTTGAAATTTTATATAGTGGTAATTTCATTAAATTTAGAGCTGGAAGATTTTCAAAATATAATTTTTTTGTACCAATCAAAACATTAGCTTGTTTTGCCTCATTTCTTATTTTTTTTATTTGTTCAGGAGAATATATCTCAGGTGCACCCTTATTAGCATTAGTCAGTATTAGAACACTTACATGATGTTTAAGACTTGAATATTTTGATATAAATCCTCCACATCCTAATATTTCATCGTCCGCATGTGGAGATAAGATTAATATTTTTTTCTTCATTTCTTAATTACGATAATTACAGAATTATATAAAGTTATCAAATGAATTTGGTAAATAATTTATTACTTCTAATTTAATACTCTTAAAATTTTGGAATTGTTATTTAATAATAGAAGAGTTATTTTTAAATAATCTTACAATTAGAACTATTGGTGTCTTAAGTATAATTTTAAAATAATTATATAAAGTATAATTATCAACAAATTGTAAATCTAAACTAATTTTTTCGGATAATTTTCTATTTTTTCCAGTATATTTAATTTGTGACATTCCAGTAATACCTGGGAGAATTTTTCTCCTTTTTATCCTTAAAGAGCGATTTATTTTATTTTCAATTATTTTTGGCAAAGGTCTTGGACCTACAATCGACATTTCTTTTTTTAGAACATTTATAAGTTGTGGCAATTCATCTAAGCTAGTTTTTCTTAAAATTTTTCCTAGAGTAGATAGTCTTAATTTTTCATTTTTAAAAATAACTTTATTCATTGTCCTAAATTTAAAAATAATAAATTTTTTACCTCTATGACCTATTCTGGTTTGTTTAAAAATTATAGGACTCCCGTCAACAATGAATATTAAAAAAGAAATAATCATAATAATGGGTAAAAAAATTGCTAATAAAAAAATAGAAAGTAAAATATCAGAAAATCTGATTGTTTGATTTATCATAATTGCATATTTTAATAATAAATTCTTTAAATAGTTATAAATGTATCTGTATCTCCTAAATAAATTTCTTTTTTATTCAAAAAATTTTTTTTTTGTCTAAAATTTACTTTTTTTATAAAACCTATTTTAAGATTAATAAAATCAACTAACTTATGATTGGGTTTGTAAATCTTTTTTTTTGATAAAAAAATCAGTTTGTTTTGATCATTAATTAAATGTGATAGATGTTTCAAATTTATTCTTGTGGATCCAAAATGATCTAAGAGTACATAATTTAAACCTGATATGTCTTTATTTTTTTTTAGTATAAAAAAACTTGTAAAATTTTTAAATTTATATTTATTAATAAAGTATTCATTTCTATTGTAAGACAAATATCTTTTCTTTAAATAAGAAGTATTTTTAATAAATAAGTTATTATTGCTTTTAATATAATTTTTATATCTCATTAATTCTGAAATTGAAGAATTTTCAGTTATTTTATAAGAAGTATTTTTTGGTTTAGTTTTATAAATATAATATTTTTTTTTAATAATATTTTTTTTTTCAATATTAAAATTTGAAAAATTTTTTTTATTAGGCCACATTACTATAATATTTACTTTGCTTGAAATTTTTTTTTTTAATTTTTTCAATAAATCCGAAAAAATCCCAATACCTCTATATTTTTTTAAAACCATACTAGAATGTCGTGAATAAATTATTTCATTTGATTTACTATTTAATTTTATTGAAACCAAACCAACATTTGCAACTAGTTTTGATGAAATAAAAACACCATAACAAAAAGAAAATTTACTTCCAAAGTATCTCCACTTAAAAAATTCAAAACTAATTTTTTTTCTAAAGCATGAGTAAAATAATTTTTTAAATTGCTCATAATCTGAAATTTTTAATTTTCTGTAAGTTAAGCTTGATTTTTTTAATTTTGAGTCCACTAACGATTTTTAGAATAATTCTTTATAATTTCATATATATTTAAATTAATGTGATTTTTTAAATAATCTTTATTAATTGACTGAAAAGCATTAAACCTCATCTGATTATAAATATTATTCTCTAAATTTAGATAAGAAATTTTATTTGGGACCTCTTTATAAGATTTTATAAAATAACCATTAAATTTATCAGTAATTAAATCATTATTACCTCTAATATTGTAACAAATGACTGGCAAACTTTGTGCTAAACTTTGCATAACAGCTACAGGCAAACCTTCTCTCTTACTTAAATGAAGTAAAAGATCAAAATTTTTAATCTTTTTATCTAAATTTAAATCAAAACTATTAAAAGTTATATTTTTGAGTTTTTTCCTTATTTTGATTGAATTAAATTTATAGTAATTTCCATAACCATAGCAGTGTATTTTAATTGGTTTATTCTTCAGCATTTCAGCTAATTTTAATATTTCAAAATATCCCTTATCTTTTTTATATGCAGCAATTACTAAGATTTCTTTTATCCCCTTTTTATTTTTCATTTTTTTATAAATATGATTTTTTGATAAATCTAAACCGACTCCATTTATTTTGTAACATGAATTTCTTTTAGAAAGATGCAATTTAGAGTAATTAAAATCTTCTTTATTTATTGTAATAAAAATATCAGTTTTAAAAGATAAAATTTTTTCAATTGATTTAAAACATAAAGATTTTATTGGGTTTGATAATGATGTGAACCTAAAACCATGTACAAAATATATTATTTTTAATTTTTTAAAAAAAGTGAATAGCCTGAATAAATGAGAAGCTAAAGGAGTATGTAAATAGTAAATTGCTGATGGATTTTTTTCTATTAGAATTTTAATTTGCGAAAAAATTTTTATATAATTAATAAAATTGAATAATTCTGTCTTTTTGTTCGGGAAATTAATTCTATACTTAAGATTTTTTTTAATATTTAATTTTTCACTATCTGAACAAGCCACTCTTATTTTAAATCCTTTTTTAATAAAGAAATTTGCTTGTGATTTCAAAAACGTATTAAATGTAATCGCTTTTGTAGAAATGAAAATTACTTTCACTTAAAAAATCCAGCTTTTCAAATATCTGTTTGCCATATTTGGAATTGAAAAATTTTTTTGAATTTGTGATCGAGAATTTTTTTTTATAATTTTCCAATCTTTTTTTTTATATTTGAAGAAATTAATGGTTCTCTTTAGGTCTTTATAAATTGCTTTAGAATCATTATTTTTCATCATAAAACCTTTGCCGTTTATAATTTCTTTTGCACAACCAGCGTTGCTTGATAGCACAGGTGTTGAACATAACATTGATTCTGCTATTACATTTGGAAAAGACTCGGAATGAGAAGCTAATAGTAGTAAATCTATTCCATTATAAAACTCAAGCAAGTTGTTTTGCTGATTTAAAATAAAAACTTTATTATCAATTTTTAAGCTATTGATGTAATTTATTAAATTTATATTATTCTTACTTATATCTCTGCCAACCATATATAGATATACATTATTATAAGTTTTTGAAATTTTTGAAAATGCAAATAACATCGAGTAAATGTTTTTTTGCTTTGCGTATCGGCCAGCAAATCCTATAATAATATCAGATTTTCCTATATTGTAACTTTTTCTGAATTTAAAGCGATGACGTCTCAAAGGGAAATAAGTTTTGTCACTATATCCGTTGTAAATAAGGGTATTTTTTTTTCTAGAATAAAAATGATAGTTTTCGTGAAATTTAATACTTCTTTCTGAACAGTAAATTATTTTCTTCGGTACTTTTTTTGAAAATAAACCACAAATTATTGAAACAAAAATAGTCGTCTTCTTTGAAATTTTACTATTTAATTCTGAGTGTCGAATATTCCAGAACAATTTTTCATAGAATACCTTGGGAATAAATAAAGTAATAAAATTTGAATGATACATCCAGCTCTGAATAATGTCTGGATTTACTTTTTTTAAAAATTTTCGTAACTTTAAAATTCTTTTTATGTAATCAAAAAATTTACTTTGCTTATTTATATTTAAAGAAAAAATATTTATTCCTAATTTTTTCAATTTAATTTCATAAAATCCACTCCTAATTAAAGTTATTATTGTAATACTTATATTTTTTTTAAATTTTTTCTTATGAAATTTACACAAGCGGTATAAATTTCCCTCAGCTCCCCCTTTATTTAGACTATTTATAATATGTATTATTTTCATAAAATTAACTGAAGTTTTAATCTACTAATATTTTTCTCAAAATTTAATGGTTAATTTTTTCAAAGTTATTAAAATTTTTTTTTTTTAAAAAAATTATTTTTTTTAATAAAGGTGCAGCTAATAAGATAAATATGACTGCAAATTTTGATCTATGTCTTATCCCAGTACCAAAATTTCCAACTCCAATTCCAAAAACAAGTATATAAGATAATAAAATTATTAAAAAAATTCTTAATGCAGGATTTTTCCAAATATTGGCTCTGTTTTGAAAAATCAAAATCGTCAAATAAATGTATAAAATAGAGTCTATCATTCCGATTACATGTTTTATCTCAGTAACATCCCATGGAAACGGAGCAAAAATTAAATATATACTTCTTAAAGGCAATTTATAAAACATTTCAACAGGAGATGAAATGATTAACCACTCTGGATAGGATGCACCACCTTTGGTGTTTATTTGGGTTTTTTGAAACAAAGTGTTTATGTTTGTTGCATAATCAAAAGACTCTAGGTATGGGATATGGACATTTTTTGATAAATAAAATCCCGAGATAATTACAAAAAAAAATAAAATTAAGACTTTAAAATTTAAACGAAATTTTATTAATGATCTTATAAATCTTGTGCCACTGGATAAAAAAACAATTCCTAAAAATGCTATCCCACCTACTAACATTGCGCCATGAAAGAAGGTTGCTCCAAAAAAACCAATCATCGCTATAATGATAGATTTGAAATTACCATTTTTTGTCCAATCAACAACGCCATATAAAGCCAACAATAGAAAAAAAACAACATAAACTTCTCTCATAATCAAAATTGAATATAAAATTAAGGAAGGAAATAATGCTATTATCCAACCTACCTTGTTGGCAATATTTTTATTCCATATTTGATTTGCAATTAGCCAGCCCAAAAAAACAGATCCTATTCCAAAAAATAAACTTATTGCCTTTGCCATCAACTCACTTCGATCAAGTAAAGAGTAAGGGATTGCAATTAGCCAACTAATAAAAAAAGGATCTGGACCTCTAAAATAATCAAATAAGTTTGAAAAACCTCCTTGTGCAAACTGCCATGCATAAAATTCAAAATTTTCTGCATCACTTGTGCTATCTGGTAAATCGATATATTGACCAATAAATAACAATATAAGTCTAATGCCTAAAGCTACGTAAATAATCTTGGAAATCCCAGGTAATCTCAGTGCTAAATACACAGTAAATAGAGAGACTAGAGTAATTGAGAATAAACCAAGTAGATCAGACATTAGATTTTAAAATAACAATTTATTTTTTAATAGGAATTCCATAAATTATAATTTTAATTAACTTTATCTTTAGAAAACATATATTTTAAATCATAAATAATATGATTTTTTTTACATAAACTTAAAATAAATTTCGCTCCCATATTTTTAAATTTTTTGTGTGCTACTGCTATTAAAATTGAATCATAAGTTTTTTGTCTAAGTTTAGACAAAGGATAAACACCATATTTTTTTTTTATCTCACTCTTAACTACCCAAGGATCATATAAATCAACTTTGCATTTATTTTTCTTTAATTTGGGAATGACATTTTGAATACCTGAGTTACGAATATCTGCACAGTTTTCTTTGAAAGTTAGTCCCATAATTAAAATTTTAGAACCTTTAATTTCAATATTTTTCTTGTCCATTTTATTCATTAACTCAGAAGCAACATAACTTCCCATACTATCGTTAATCTTTCTACCCGCTAAAATTATCTTAGGTTTATAATTAATGCTCTCCGCTTTATGAGTGAGATAATATGGGTCAACTCCAATACAATGGCCTCCTACTAAACCTGGTTTAAAAGGTAGAAAGTTCCATTTACTCTCTGCAGCATCTAATACTGATTTTGTATCAATATTTAATTTATTAAAGAGAATGTAAAGCTCATTAATAAAAGCAATATTTAAATCTCTCTGAGTGTTTTCAATTATTTTCGCAGCTTCTGCGACTCTTATACTTGGAGCTTTGTGTGTACCTACACTAATAATTTTCTTGTAAAGATTATCTACAAAATTACTAATTTCTGGTGTTGAACCTGATGTAATTTTTTTAACTTTTGAGAGAGTATGAACTTTATCTCCAGGGTTGATCCTTTCGGGACTATATCCACAAAAAAAATCCTTATTAAATTTTAATTTTGAGAATTTCTCTAGTATCGGCACACATTTTTCTTCTGTACAACCTGGATAAACTGTAGATTCATAGATTATTATATCATGCTTCTTCATAATACTGCCTACGGTTTTGCAGGCACTAAATAATGGTTTTAAATCTGGTTTTTTAAATCTATCCACAGGAGTTGGAACCGAAATAATAAAACAGTTTGCTATTTTGAGATCATTTTGATTATTGCTAAATCTAATTTTTTTTGAACTTTTTAATTGCTTTTTATTAAATTCAAAATTTTGATCAAATCCATTATTAAGTTCTTTAATTCTTTTTCTATCTATATCATATCCAATTACTTCTTTTTTTTTTGCAAATTCTAAAGCTAGTGGTAATCCAACATAACCCAAGCCTATAACTGCCAATTTAATATCTTTATTTTTATTAATCATATTTGATAATAGTCTCTATACCATTTAACAAATTTTGATACTCCATCAATTACTGAGGTTGATGGTTTATAATTAAATTTGTTTTTCAAATTATCTACATTGGCATAAGTGTCTTTAACATCACCTTGCTGAAGTGGTAAAAAATTTATTTTTGCCTTTTTATTTAAATTTTTTTCTAAGGCTTCAATGTATTCCATGAGTGGCACAGGTTTATTATTTCCTATATTAAATATGTTCCATGGAGCTGTACTGCTAGCAGGATCAGGCAGATTGCTTTTCCAATTTTTATTCATTGTCGCTGGAAAATCGAGTGTCTTAATTACACCTTCGACAATATCATCTATATACGTAAAGTCTCTTGTATGATTACCATGATTAAATACATCAATGGGTTTTCCTTCTAAAATCGCTTTAGTGAACTTAAATAAAGCCATATCAGGTCTTCCCCAAGGTCCATAGACAGTAAAAAATCTTAGTCCAGTTGTTGGTAGTCGGTGAAGATAACTATACGCATGTGCCATTAACTCATTAGATTTTTTAGATGCTGCATAAACGGATAACGGGTGATTAGCACTATCATTTTCTGAAAAAGGCATTTTAGTATTGGCACCATAAACACTTGAAGTGCTTGCATAAACTAAGTGCTCTATTTTATAATCACGACAATTTTCTAAAATATTTGCGAAACCAACAATATTGCTATTAACATAAGTTAGTGGATTTTCTATGGAATATCGAACACCTGCTTGTGCTGCTAGATTAACAACTTTTTTAGGTTTGTTATCTGTAAATATATCATCTAAATTTTTTTTATTACTAATATCTACTTTATAATGCTTGTAATTTGAATATGCTTTTAACCTATCAAGTCTAGACTCTTTTATTTTAGGATCATAATAATCATTATGATTATCTAGGCCAACTATTTCATCACCCCTTTCCAATAATTTTAATGACAACATTGACCCTATAAAACCTGCAGAACCTGTTACTAATATTTTCATTATTTTTTTATTCAAATATAATTAAGATATTTACATAATATAGTTAAATTTTTACTACTAAATGTGCTCTATTCTTCCAACTGTAATTATAAAAATCAGTAAGTGCTTGATTAGCAATTAATTCCCTATTTTTTGGATCTTTCAATTTTACAATTGAATTTATCCATAAATTGATATCGTCAGGATTAACTAATAAAGAGTTTCTATCATTAAGTACTTCTCTGATTACAGGTAAGTCTGAAGCGATTATAGGTTTTTTGTGAGACATATATTCAAAAATTTTTAAAGGGGACATAAATTTACTTGTGTCAGTTTCATGACTGCCAAATATTGAAACTTTTTTTTCATACGGAGCTAACAAGATATCAAAAGCGTTTCTATATTTTACTGTTTCATTAGGTGATACAAAACCATAGAAATAAACATTATCTAAATTTAAATTTTTAGAATAACTTTTCCAATATTCAATATCTTCTTTTAATCCTCCTACAAAGTGAAAAGTCATATCATTTAATTTTTTAGCACATGAAATAATTGTCTCAATGCCTCTACCTTTATAGAGATGTCCAACATAACCAACTTTTAAATTATCTTTATGTCCTAGAAGTTGAATTTTATTATCAAAGTTTTCCACAGCATCAGCGCCATCATGAGCTACCTGTATCTGGGAATCTTTCAAATAACCTTTTTTTAAATATATATTTTTTAATGCTTGTGAAATAACTACCATTTTTTTTAAAGATTTACTTTTAATTAATTTTTTAAAAATAATTAATCTATGATTATTTTTTTCTGAAACTGGAAGATGTGTTTCATAAATTACTTGATTATTAAGTAAACTGGACACATAAATACCGTGCAAAAACCTTCCATATACCAAATCAAATTTTTTAGTAGAAAGTACATAAAAAAAAATAGCTATAATATAAAACAGTGCTCCACTTTTAAAATTTGGGTGAAAAAGTTTTTTTATAGTAAAATTATTTTTTACTCCGTAATATTTATAGACATCATTTATATTTCTTTCATATTTATTTTTTAGATCTGGTGCTATCAACACTACTTCATGCCCATTATCAGCAAATGCTTGGCACATTTTCATTACATGAATACTATTGGCTGATCTTGAGGGAATAGTTGATTTTGATATATACAAAATATTCATATTTTATAAAATCTTTTGACAAAAAATTAAATTCATTTATTTTTATTGCGTGTTGTTTTTACAGCTGTAGTATATCTTATGATAAAAAAACTAAATTTAGTATTTAAAATATTTTTTTTTCTTTTTTTTTTAGTAATTTTATTTTCATCGCTCATTAATTTATATGAAAAAAAAGATGCTTTAAAATTTAAAGTATTTAGTCTATTTGATATATCTTATCGTTCTGATGCCAATTTTTATTATGTTTCCGAGGAAGATAAATATTGGGCAAAGGAAATTATGAATGGGGGTTACATATTACATTTTCGACACGCGGAACGTGACAAATGGATAGATGTGCAAATGTATGATGCATTAGAAAGTGATCTTCATAACAATGGTGATAATAATAGCCGTTATGCTGAAAATGATTACTTTGATCAAGCCGTTTGTTTAAATAAACGTGGAAAAATTCAAGCAAGAGCAATGGGTGAACATTTAAATAATATAAAATTTCCAATTGGATATGTTGCATCTTCGCCTTCTTGCAGAGCAAGACAGACAGCAGAATTAGCATTTAATGGATACGATTCACTGCATAGAATCTTAGTACATTCTGGTCCATATAATGAAACAAAAAAAAATAGAAGTGAAAAACTTATCAATTTTTATAAAAACCTTAAAATAGAGGATAAGAAAAATACAATAATATCTGCTCATAACAGTGTAATTATATGTGAAATAGTTGTAAATAAAAAATGCCCTTGGGATTTTGATTTAGAAGAGGGTGGTTTTTATGTTTTTAGTCAAACTGATAAAGGATTAAGACTTGAACATGAGTTTCACAATTATAATGATTTTAATAAAATTTTTTATGAAAGATAAAATAATCAACTCTATTAATAGATATTATAACTTAATAATTTAATAATTTTTTTACTTTATAAATTTAAATAGATACTTTTTTAAAAATATCAAAAATAATAAACATAGATAAATAAAACTATTTACAAATGTTTTATTAACTAACCATTTATATTTTTTTATTTTATATAAATTATCTAATTTCTGAAAAGTATTCATTTGTTTCCTATACTTCTTATAAAATTGATTTATACCCTTTGACATATTTTGATCATTACTTAATCTAATATCGCTGTGGTGCTCTCTATGAATTGCCTTAATTTCTGAAACTGTAACAATTTTAAAATTTTTATTAATAAGCTCTAAGATAAGTGACTTATCTTCACCAGTTATTAATTCATTATCATAACCCCCTATTTTTAAAAATGTTGTTTTCTTAACTACTACTGAACTTCCAGTTATTCCAGGATTCCTTGACAAAATAATATCTTCTTTAATTTGACCCTCTACATTTTTATAATTAAAAATTTTTCCCTCCTTTAGCTTGCTTAAGCTAGCTACAAGACAGTCTGGATTGTTTTGTTCAATATGATTTTTCATAACATCAAGATATTCAGGAGGCCATAAGTCATCATCATCTAAAAAAGCTATAAACTCCCCGCTTGCATGTGACGCTCCAAAGTTTCTGGCCTCTGAAACACCTGATTTATATTTTATTTTAAATTGTTTAACAGTTAATGATAAGTTTGTTAATTTTAGATCATTATTTCCATTATTTACTATTATAATTTCTAATGGTTCATAAATTTGATCTTTTATTGAATTTAGAGCTTCTTTTAAAAATTGTGACCTGTTATTGAGAGTTGGAATTACAACTGAAATATTAACTTTCTTACTTGATAAATTTTTTGTCATAATTTTCTGCTTTGATCTCTTATTTTCTAATTAAGAAAGTATCAGACTCTATTTCATTTATATTGTAATTATGTTTTATTTTATGAATTTCACATAAAATATTCATCCTATTCACTATTTCTGTTTTCCTCAAATAAGGAAATTTAGATTTTTGATTAGCTATCATATCTTTATCTGCTATGTTTTTACCTCTTAATTTCATTATTATTCTATAAAATAAATTCTCAAGTTTGTATTTTGCAAAATAATATTTTCGAATAAATATTTTTGATTGTGTGTCATTTAAGTCATGACATAAATTTTCTATACTACTTGCAATTTTATTAGTTGCATTGCTATCTACGTTATCGATTATCTCTTTAAAATCAAAAATTTTCTTTTTTTTAACATTAGCTTGTTCTCTGCTGTCCAAAATATATCCATTTTTTATAAAAGTTATTAGATCATTAATATTATTTAATTTTACACTTACATCTTGAGGTAACTTTGCTATTAATTTTTCATTTTTATATGGAGAAAAGGATATGACGTGCTTTTTCGCAAAAAAAGCCTCTATTCCCGTTGTGCAATCATGATGAATTACAGACTCTGCGCCAACAATCCACTCTTTAGAAGATCCTTCCCTTATAACTTCTACATTGTCAAATTTTTTAAATTTCTCATGATAAATTTTTATATTTTCAACTGGGTGGGGCCGTATTACAATATTCTTTTCTGGAAATGATTTTACTAAAGCTTCTATCATTTTTGAAAATTCTGTAAAAATTTTTTTTTCAAATTCTTTTCCTATTTCATATTCTTTTTGCAAATCTTTATTAAACATTTTTTCATTTCTATAATTAAAAAATTTGATTTGATCAAAATTTAAAAATCCATTAATTTTCGGAAAATTTGTATTAATAAGTAAATAACTTTTTTCATTTTTGTAATTTAAATTTTGTAACTTGTAATAATAACTAATTAAGTTTTCATTTAGTAAATCAATAGATGGATGTCCAGTTACAATTAAATTAGGATTTTTAAGTTTTGGACAATGGTTCTCAATAATTTCTTTTGTTCGCTTTCCCCAAACAAAAATTAAAGAAAATAATTCACCACATGAGTTGTTATAATTTTCGATAAATTCTTGAGTATTTACTTTTAGATTATTAAAAATCCCTTCTTCTTTTATACCAACTATATAACCATTAGCAGCTTTAATAGCTTTGTAAAAATTGATATCTCCAGGAGAAATACCTTTATCAAAATAAATAAAATTTTTATTCTGAGAGAACATATCTCTATTCACTCCACTCTTTTTGCCAAGCACAACAGGAAATCCTTTTTCAACCAAGCTCATTGCTAAGTATAATCTTGTATCTAATTCTCGAGCTTTTATTTCAATAGGTAAATAGCATTTAATGTTTTCTACTTTCATTATCTTTATCTTATTAAATTTATTATACTTAATAATATTAAAAAATTATTTTTTAAAATCTCTAAATTATAATATTTTTATTTACAAATGAGTCTTTAATTGATTATAAAATACTTTTAATTTGTAACATTATATATATCATTCAGTATAAGAAAATTTAATTTAAGTATAAATTATAAAATAATTCATGATTGATAAAAAAATAACAAAATTTTATGGAAGAATGATGATTAATTTAGCGAAACAACTTTATCCCATAAACAGATCTATAACGGGTGAGGGTGTCAGAAAAACATTAGATTTAATAAAAAAAAAAATCCCTTTGCAAAAAAAATATTTTAAATCTGGAAAAAAAGTATTTGATTGGATTGTTCCGAAAGAATGGAATATTAAAAAAGCATATATACTAGACTTAAAAAATAATAAGAAATATGCAAATTTTAATAAAAATAATTTACATATTGTTGGATATTCACAATCAGTAAATAAAACTATCTCCATTGATCAATTAAAAAAACACATTCATACCGATAAAAAAAATAAAAAAGCTATTCCATATGTTACTTCGTACTATAAAAAAACATGGGGATTTTGTATGTCTCAAAATCAATTAAAAAGTATTAAAAATAGTAAATATAAAGTTGTAATTGATTCCTCTTTGAAAAATGGAGTAATGGATTATGGTGAAACAATACTTGAAGGGAAATCAAAAAAAGAAATTTTATTTTCAACTTATGTGTGTCATCCTTCTATGGTTAATAACGAACTTTCTGGACCAGTTATAAATGCAGCTTTAATTCATTATGTAAATAACTTAAAAAATAAAAAATATAGCTACAGATTTGTATTTGTTTCAGAAACCATTGGCTCAATTGCATATATAAGTAAAAATTTAAATAAACTAAAAAAAAATTTGTTAGCTGGTTTTGTAATAAATTGTGCTGGCGACGATAGAAATTATTCTTTTATTCAAACACCTCAAAAAAATACATTTGCTGATGAAATGATGAATTCAAGTTTTATTGGATTAAGAAAAAAAAGTATTTACGAATTTAAAGATAGAGTGTCAGACGAAAGGCAATATTGTTCACCTGGTGTTGAGTTACCTGTATGTAGTTTTTCTAGAAGTAAGGCTGGTAGTAAAACTTTTCCTGAATATCATACAAGTCTTGATAATTTTAATTTAGTAAATCAAAGAGGCTTGGAGGGATCATTTGAAAAATTTAAAAATATAATTGACGCTTTAGAACTATGTGCATTTCCAAAAGCAAAAAATAAGTGTGAGCCTTTTTTGACAAAAAGAAAAATGTATCCTACAGTTAGTAAAAAAGATCACATAAAAGAGGATTTAAAAAATCTTTTAAATATACTGGCTTATAGCAATGGTAAAAGATCGGTATTTAAAATATCTATAATATTAAATTTAAATTTAAAAACCTGCTTGGAGATACTTCAGAAATTAAAAACGAAAAATTTAATTTATTAAAGTTTAATAATGAAACAAAAAATTTTAGTTATTGGATCTGGATTTAACTTACTCGCGACTGCTTATTTATTAAAAAAAAAAAATTATGATGTAACAGTTTTATTTGAGAATAATATTAAGGGGGTTCTTGGATCAGTTAAAATAGAAGAGGAAAATTTTGACTTAGGTTATCAATTTTTTGATGGTTTAGACGTTCAAACTAATACATTTATTAGGGAAATGTTTTATAATAAAGATTTACAAAACCTGGAATATGGGGCTAGTACATATTCTAATAATTATTTTTATGAAGATCATGCAATTCCTTATTGGCCCGCTTATGGAAGATCTTTCGTTACAAAAGCTTTTTTATTTTATTTAAAAAATTTTTTTAAAACTTTTTTTTTAAAGCAGACAAAAAAAAAATATAATAACCTAGCTGAGTTTTATAATGAACTTCCTCCAAATATTAATGAAATAATCACAAATGGCTGTCTCAAAAATTTTCAAATATCTCCAGAATATTTGTCTGTTGAGGCAAATAATATGAGTACAATTACTAGTTTTCGTCAAACTTTATTTGGAGACAAGATCAGTAATTTTTTAAAAAATAGTTCAAAGTATTTTGATAGAGTTTTGGCATCTAGAAGAAAAAACAATCCAAATCTGGAAAATATTTCTTTATATCCAAAGGGTAAAAACATGGAATATATTGCAGATAAATTAATTGATAGATTAAAAAACGACAATGTAATTTTTAAACAAAAAAATTTTAATGAAATAGATATATCTAAGAATGAAAATGATATTATTATTAATGGAGAAAATTTTAACAAAGTTATTATTACTGCAAACTTAAGTAATACTAAAAGAATATTTAAACTCCAATCTCAGGAAAATTTTGAGCATTTTATTTCACAAGTATTTATATATTTCTCAATTAAAAACTTGGATTATAATTTTCAATATACTCAAATAAATGATATAAATTTGTATTGTTCAAGAATAAGTAACTGTAGTTTATATTCAAAAATAACTAAAAAAAAAAATAAAGTTTTAATTGCAGAGATTCCCTTACAAAAAGAAAATAAATTGTGGTTCAACGATAAAGAATTAGCCAATATTGCTTGGAATGAAATAAAAGCATGTGGAATTGTTAAAAAGGATGCTAATTATGAGGCTGTAAAGATTTTAAAAATTCCTAAAACATTTACAGTTCCAAAAATAAACTTCTTTAATCATTTAAATGATATAAATATAAATTTAAAAGATAAATATAAAGAAAAAATTGATTTTATAGGTCAAGGAATATTCACACGTCATTTGTTTGTAAAAGAGTTGTTAGAAAAGTATGAATAAAAAAATTATCTTAATTTCTGGAAGATATTGGTCTTTAAAATATTTAAAAGATTGCTTCTCTGACAAGATCCTTAAAAAAACAACACTTATCACAGATGAAATTACAAATAATCTTAAAGCATTTTGTTTAGATAAAAATGTAAATTTGATAAAAACAAATTTACTATCTCCAGCAAGATTAAAAGGTTTAGATATAAAAAATTCTATTGTTTTATCTGCTGGTACTCCTTGGATTTACAAAAAAAACATAATTAATATTTTAGGAAAAAATTTCTTTAATGTACATCAATCTCCCTTGCCAAGTATGAGAGGAAGTGTAGCGTCATACATAATTTTGTATGATATTAGATCATTTCAAACTTGTTTGCATAGGGTTGCCCCTGGAATAGACACCGGTAACGTAGTATTTAGAAAAAGTTTTATTATACCTTCAACACTAAGGACACCTAAAGAAATTAATGATTTTTTACATTTTAAAAATAGAGAGATGGTTAAACATTTTTTAAACACATATAATAAGATTAAGCTACTTGATGAGAAACAAAATATTTATTTTTCTTCATATAATAAAAGATTGAGTAGTAAAATTAATGGTTGGATTGATTGGTCTATGAATGTTGATGATTTGGATAGGTTTATCCGGGCATACGGAAACCCGTATGGTGGTGCAAATACTTTTTTATCTAATTCAAAAATAAGGATTGATGAAATAGAAAAATCCCAGAATGATGGTGCTAGACATCCAGAAGAAGTAGGAACTGTCTTAAGAAAGTTTGAGGATTATATTGTTGTAAGTGTAAATAATGGGTCAATTTATATTAAGAAAGTGTGGAAGAATAAAAAAAATATAATTAATTCATTAAAAGCCGGAGACAAATTTTATACCAAAAAAAATTATTTAGATAACAAAAACCAAAGAGCTTTATTCATTAAACAAACAAAAATATGGAATAAAAATATTAGGTTAAAAAAAATAAATTAGTGAATCAATTAAAAAATAAAATTTTAAATTATCTCTTAAAAAATAAAGAAAAAAATATAATTATCGATATCCAGAATAAAATAAATTCTGAGGAATTACTAGATTTGGTATTTAAAATCAAAAAGAAAAAAATTATAAATAAAAAAATAATTATAAATTTAGAAAGATCTTCAAATTATATTGCTTACATCTTTGCACTATGGATAAATGGAAATACAGTTATTCCTATAAATAATAATTGGCCAAAAAAATATATCTATGAAATTAGTAAAACTTGTAAAGCTGATTTAATTCTAGATAAAAAATTCGATAAAAAAATAAAATTAAACAAATTTAATCAAAATAAATTGAAATTTAAAAAAAAAATTAGCCTTCTTAAAAGAGTAAATTTAAAAAATAAAATTCCGTATATTATTTTCACATCTGGTACTACAAGCAAACAAAAAGGTGTAATTATTTCAGAGAAAAGTTATTTAGATTATGTAAATTGGACAAGTAGAGAATTTTCTTTATATAAAAATCTTAAATCATTAATTCTTACCTCAGAATTAAATTTTGATATTACATTTGGAGACATAGCTTTTGCACTATTTTCAAATTGTAAAATTATTGTTGCAAGAAATAACACAAATATTTTTGAAATAATTAATCTTATAGATAAATTTAAGATTGAAGTTATGTATACAGTGCCTAACCTATTTAAACTTCTCTTTAATATTTTAAATAATTATAAAATTAGCAAAACCATTAAATTGTTTATATCAGGTGGGGAAGTATTAAATAAACAAATATGTGTAGATGCAAAAAAATTATTTCCTAAATCAGATTTTTATAACGTATATGGTCCAACTGAATGTACAATTAATATTACGTCTTACAAAGTTAATCTTAAGAAATTAAAAAATAAAAAAATAGTACCTATAGGTAAAATCTTCTCTCATTTATTTTGGAAATTAATTCCTACAAAGAACGATAAATCAATTGGTGAATTAATTGTTGGTGGAAGTCAATTAATGTCAGGTTACATAAATACAAATTTTAAATTTTTAAGAATAGGCAACAAAAAATATTATAATACAAAAGATTTAGTCAAAATTGAAAATGGGCAAATCTATTGGTTATCAAGAAATGATAATATGATTAAAAAAAGAGGATTGAGAATTTATACTAGTGAAATAGATGAAGTAATAGAAAGTAAAAATAAAAACATTATTTCTAAGACTATTTTAATTGATGAAGATTTGGTACTTTTCTTTAGGGGAAATATTCTCAAAAGAAATATTTCCAAAACCATAAAGGAAAATCTTCCAGCTTATATGAGGCCTTCAAGATTAATTAAAATTAAAGAATTTCCTCTTGGATCAACCGGAAAAATTGATTTGGGTGTATTAAAGTCAAATTATGCGTCAAAAAAAAATTAGAACAATTTTAGAAAAAAATCTAAAAATAAAATTAACTAAAAATGAAAACATTAAGTTAGTAGAGATTAAAAATTATGATTCTTTGATACTTGTAAAAATAATACTTGAAATTGAAGGAATAGATAAAAAGAAAATTCCATTAAATAAATTAAATAAACTGTTCAGAATTAAGGATTTATTAAATTTATGAAAAAAAAATATTTATGTCATGTTGATTTTTTTGGTTTATACAATTTGTATAGTGAAAAATTCCAAAATAAAAAATTAATAGATGTTTTTAATGAAATTTTAAAAGAACTAAAGGTAGATACAATATATATAGCTACATTTAATTATGATTTTTTAGAAATTGGTAGAACCAAATATGGAGCCATAAGCCAATTAAATGAGATAACTAGATTAATACAAAAGCAGAAAAATTTTAAACATACATTTGACCCTGTATTTTCTTTCTGTACAAACGATAAAGAATATAATTTTAAAGTTAAAAAAAAATTTGAATCTTTCGGAAAAGAAAGTCTTTACAATTATGCATTAAAAGAAAATATGGAATATTTAAATCTGGGAACTAATCAAAATTTTATAAGTACAGCTATTCATTACGCTGAAAAGTTTTTTGATGTAAAGTATAGGTATAAAAAACAATTTGTAGGAAACTATAAATATAAAAATCAAAATAATAAAATTATATATAACCATACCGTTTGGCCTATGACAAAAAAATTTTGTAATTATGATGCAAAAAAAATAAACAAAGACTTATTAAAAAATGGTATTTGGAATGTTATAAAATTAAAAAACGGTTTTTATATTAAAAAAGCTAACATTAAAAAATTCAACGATTATATAATCAAAAGAGTTAAAAATGATCCATTTTATCCTGTTCATAAAAAAACTAAAATATGGATGAAAAAATTTATTAAAAATAAAAAAGATATTTCTATAGAAAATTTTGAGGAATAATTTTAAATTAAATAAAAGCTTAAACTTTTTTATTTGAAAATAAAAAAATAAATACTAAGTATAGTTAACTTATCTATGAAAAACAAAACAATCGCAATTATTCAAGCTAGGCTGACCTCAACAAGGTTTCCAAAAAAAATTTTACAAAAAATTGATAATCAGAGTTTAATTGAGTTTTTAGTCAATAGGCTACTATCATCCAAAAAAATAGACCAAGTAGTAGTTGCAATACCAAATAACAAAGCAAATAAAGTAATTAAAAAATATATTAAGGGTATAAATTTTTTTTTAGGAGATGAAAATAATGTATTGGACAGATATTACAAGGCAGCTAATAAGTTCAATGCAACAACCATCGTGAGAATATGTGGAGATTGTCCTTTTATTGATCCAAAAGTAATAGATAAGATTTTGAACATTTATAACAAAAAAAAATATGATTATGTTTCAAATACTATTAAGCCAACATTTCCAGATGGACTAGATGTTGAAGTTTTTAGTTCTAAGGTTTTAAAAGATGTTTGGAATAAGGCCAAATCTAAATATGATAAAGAACATGTTACTACTTATATTTTAAAAAGTAGGAAATTTAAAAAATATAATTATGAGCATAAAAAAGATTTATCTAAAATTAGATTAACAGTAGACGAAAAAATTGATTTAAAACAATTGAGAATTGTTTACAAAAATTTAAAAAATATAAAGAATTTTGGTATAGAGGAAATCAATAAATTATATATCAAAAATAAAAATTTATTTTCAATCAATTCTTCTTTAAAAAGAAATGAAGGAAGTAATCTTAATGTGGGCCAGAAATTATGGAAAAGAGCAAAAAATGTAATTTCAGGAGGAAATATGTTGTTATCAAAAAGACCAGAGATGTTTGCACCAAATCTATGGCCTACTTATTATTCTAAAGCTAAAGGTTGCAATGTTTGGGATTTGGAAAACAAAAAATATTTAGATATGTCTTTAATGAGTGTTGGTACAAATATACTTGGATACAGTAATTCATTTGTTGATAATGCAGTTATAAAAACGATAAAGAGCAGTAATATGTCCTCACTGAATTGTTCAGAGGAAGTGCATTTAAGTGAAAAACTTATAGATATGCACAAACATTTTGACATGGTTAAATATGCAAGAACTGGGGGTGAAGCTAATGCTATAGCAATAAGAATAGCTAGAGCTGCATCTGGAAGAGATAAAGTTGCTATTTGTGGATACCACGGTTGGCATGATTGGTATTTGTCGGCAAATTTGAATAACAAAGATTCTAATGGAGTTCTTAAAGATCATTTACTTCCTGGTCTTTCAACTGTTGGGGTACCAGACAACCTTAAAAATACTGTATATCCTTTCAAGTTTAATGATTATAAAGCTTTGGAAAAGATCTGCTCACAAAATAAAATAGGAGTTATAAAAATGGAAATCTTTAGAAATATTCCTCCAAAAAATAATTTTTTAGAAAAGGTTCGAAAATTAGCCTCAAAAAAAAAAATTATATTAATATTCGATGAATGCACTAGTGGTTTTAGAGAAAGTTTTGGCGGTCTTCATCTTAAATATAAAATATATCCAGACATGTGTATTTTAGGTAAAGCTTTAGGTAACGGTTTTCCGATTACTACAATTTTAGGAAAAAGAGATATAATGGAAACTGCACAATCAAGCTTTATCAGCAGTACTTTTTGGACAGAAAGATCTGGATATGTTGCTGCTTTAAAAACTTTGGAAATAATGGAAAAAATAAGGTCTTGGGAAATTATATCTAGGCAAGGTAAAAAAATTAAAGAAATGATCAGTAAGACTGCAAACCAAAATAATATTGAAGTAAACATTTCGGGCCTGGATGCTTGCCCTAGTTATTCAATCATCTCAAAACAATGGCAGGAATATAAAACATTTATAACACAGGAGCTTTTAAATGAAAAAGTCTTAGGAGCAAATACTACCTATACATCCATCTGCCATAACGATTATGTTATAAATAGATATCAAAATAAATTGAATAAAATATTTCGTTTAATAAAAAAAATTCAAAATTCTGGGAATAATATTAATAATTATCTTAATGGCCCTATAAGTCATTCTGGTTTTAGAAGACTTAATTAGTCAACTAAATTAAATTTTTTTAAATATTAATTGTGTTCTATAGCTTTTTTTATTTCTTTAAAAAAAATTTTTTTTTTTTTTTTTAATCTTACAGCTTCATTATAACAATTTTTTTTAATTTTCAAAATTGGATTTTCTTTTTCTATAGTTAAAAGATCTATAAAAAAATTTTCAGATAAATCTGATAAATTTTTATGAAGAATCAAATTTTTACTTTTTAAATTTTTTAATCCATTTTTCTGGTTTTTTATTTTGGAAATAACCAAAGATGGTAATCCCATTGAAATTTTTTCGATTAAATTTACTCCACCACTACCAATTGTAAAATCTACGTGGGAAAGTTTTTCTATCATTTGATTGGTTTTAAGGTTTTGATAAAGTTTGATATTTTTGAAATTTTTAAAAGTTTGGAAAATTTTTCTTTTATTTTTATTAAATATTCCGATTACAACTAAAATCTTTATACCTTTTATATTTTTAATTAAATTTAAAACTTTATAAGTATAATTTTCTTTATCAATCATCCCAAAAAAAATGAACAATCTCTTAATTTTCTTTTTTGGTTTACGAACAGTGTTTGGAGAAAAATTAAAATTGCACTCTGGGCCTAAAAATTTTTTTGAGTCTTTGTTAGCTCTTTTAATTTTTAATAAATCTGATTGATTTAAGTAGTTACTATTAATCAAAATATCTGAATAATGACTTACATTTATCCTATCATCTATTATAATTAATTTTTTGACTAAAGATTTTATTTTTTTTTTTGTAATAGATGAGATTTTATAGTTATCTATTATCAAGTAATCAATTTTAGAGTCAAATACAAATTTTTTTATATTTTCAAAATCATTTTTTTGGTTAGAGATTTTTTTAAAAATATAATTTTTTTCTTTTAATAATATTTTTTGTTTAGGTGATATTTTTTTTGAAAAAAAAAAAACTTTATTTTTCTTATTAAAAAATTCTGAAAAATTAAGTGATCTATAAAAATGACCACCTCCTATTTCTTTATTACTATCTACTCTAAAACCAAAATTCATCTAAATTAATTTTTTAGTATATATTTTCCAATATACAAATAGTCTAAGTTACCAAGTTTAAATGCTCTGATAGCATCTCCCGGGGTGCAAATAATTGGTTCCTCATGCATATTAAAACTAGTATTGATTAAAGTGGAACAATTTGTAATTTTATTAAAATTTGAAATTAACTTATAAAGCAAGGGATTATTATTTTTATCAATGAGCTGAGGTCTAGCTGTGTTATCAATATGTATTGCAGCAGGAAATTTTTTTATTGCCAACTTTTTGCACTTAACGGTGGTTGTCATAAAATTTAAGCAAATGTCTTTATTATTGATATCATGATAATATTTATTTTTATCTTTTTTTAATGTTATTGGTGCAAATGGCATAAATTCTGTTCTTTTTAATTTTTTATTCAACCAATCGTTTACCGATTTATCTTTTGCCTGAACAATTATAGATCTATTACCTAGTGCCCTAGGTCCAAATTCCATACGGCCTTGAAACAAGCCGACAACTTTTCCTTTTGAGATTTCATTTGCTATAAATTTTGTTGGGTCTTTTAGATCCAATAATTCAAGTTTATTCTTTTTAATTTCCTTCAAAATTATTTTGTTTGAAAATTCTGGACCTAAATACATACTTTTGACTTTATTAGGAGTGTATTTTTTTCTTTTAAAATATGAAAGAGCAGCAGTGCCTACTGAGAGACCACCATCACCCATATTTGGAAATACAAATATTTTTTCTATGTTTTTAAGTTCTGATATTTTTTGATTTAGTTTAACATTAGCAAAAACACCACCAGCTAAAGCTATTTTAGATTTTTTAGATATATTAAATTTAAGAAAATCTAATACCACAACTTCTAGTCTTTTTTGTGTAGCTGCTGCAATATCTTTTTTTGAATATTTTTTAAGTAAATATTTTAAATTTTCGTTTTCAAAACTTGCAATGTATATACCTTTTTCATAATTACCTTTAAAGCAGTTATTTATCTTATCAAAAGAAATCATTTTAGAAATTTCTTTGTAGGCTTTATTTTGATTACCATAAGCTGCTAAACCTAAAATTTTTCCCTCATGTTGATGAGGCTTAAAACCAAGTAACTTCGTAATACTTCCATAAAAATAGCCTAATGAATTAAGTGTATAGCTACTTGTTATTTCTTTTAAGGCTCCTTTATTTGCTTTGTAAAATTTTGAGGAACTTTGATCACCCCAACCATCAATTGTTAGAACATAACAATTTTGCCATCCAGAATAGTAATATGCTGATGCAGCGTGTGACTCATGATGATCATAAATTTCAATATCCTTAAATTTTTTTTTTAGAGATTTTAAGTATTTTTTAGTTCTTTTAGCCACATTTTTTTCATGAAGAAATCTTTTGTCTAAATTTTTTATTTGTGTACTTTTTTGTTTACTAGATAATTTAGAACTTAAAATTTCTTTTTCTTTTTGCCTAAAAAATTTTACCACTGGCACTTTTTCTACTGAACCTATTAATCCATGAGTTGTTATTACATCTATTTCTTCTATTTTGAGACTTAAGTCTTTCAACATGTAATTAATAGATTTAAAAGGGTTGCCCCACCAATTTTTAACTCTATTAATTCTTTCTTCACTTAAAGAATATATAATTTTACCATTCTCTAATAGTGACACGGATGACTCAGAAAGATAATTAATTCCTAAAATTTTCATAAATCTTTTTTTCTTTAATCAAATTATTAATTACTTGCCTAGGACTAGGCATATTTGCTTTTATCTTTTTTTCTATTTTTTTTGTGTCCATAGTTAAGTTTTGAGGTCTAAAAACACTTGTTCTTTTAGAAGATACAGCATCATAATACAATTTTTTTTTTAATTTTTTTGCAAAAAGATAAGCAAATTTTTCTTTTGATATAGATGAGCTAGAACCAAGGTTATAGATACCTTTTGCGTTTAAATTAACTAATTTAATAATTGCTTTAGAACAATAATTTACATCTAGTGTAGAAACAAATAAATCATTAAATAATTTTATTTTTTTTTTATTTTCTAAACTTTTTAGTATCCATCCAATAAAAGTTTTATTAGTTTTTTTTTTAAAACCTGTAAAGTTTGTTCTTATAATTAGACATCTTCTATTTTTCATAAGATATTTTTCAGCAAAAAATTTGGTTTTTGAATAATAATTTGTAAAAAATGTCTTATCTGTCTCCTTATATCTTTCTTTATTCCCTAAACTGTAAACCTGATCTGATGAAATATGTATTAAATTAAATTTTTTTTTTTTTGATAATTTGTTAAGAAAAATTGGCAAATATAAATTTGTTTTTTTACAATTTTTTTTATTCTTTTCACATTTATCTATATTGGCTATTGCTACACAATTAATGACATTTGAAAATTTATATTTATCAAAAATATTTAATAATTTCTTTGTGTTATTTAAATTACAATTAAAATCTGAAGAATTTCTAGCTATGCAAAAAATATCTTTGGATGGTAAATTTTTTTTTATTCTTGAGCCTAAAAGACCATTTGAACCGATTATCAAATATTTAAAATTGATTTTTTCTGACATTATTTTTTCTATATTTTTCGAAGATCAATTTGACTGTATTTTTTTTTGATAATTGTATTTAAGTTAAGTTTTATTGGTTGTTTAAAAAATTTAATTATTTGTTTGAATTCTATAACATTTTGAACTCCAATAACTAAATAATCTATTTCTTTATTTGATTTACAGAAATCTAAACATGCTTTAACTGGGTCTATAGACTTTAATTTACAATATTTAAACCAGTCCTCTAATTCTTTTTTACTTCTATTTTTTAAAATATTTTTCTTATTAGTCAATATTCCTTGCAAAAAAACTGATCTTGCAAAGATTATTATTTTTTTTCTTTTTAATTTTTTTAAGAATTTGTTAGAGATGAATTCACAATTAAATGGATTTACTGGAATTTGAATTATATCTGGTATCCATATTTTTAAAATTTTCTTCAAAACAGCCAAATCATAGACAGATACTCCAATTTTATTTACAAAACCCTCCATTTTTAATTTTTTTAATAATCTAACCTTTTGTTTTACCAGTGCATCATTTTGATCATGCAGCAATAAACTGTAAATTTTATTATGTGAGTGTTTGTTAAAATATAAGATTTTTTTCTTAACCGATGAAAAACTATTTTTTTTTTTTAGAAAAGTTTTTGTGTTTACTTTAAAATTATTATTAATAATTTTACTTAGTTCTTTATGACTATTCTTATACTCAAATGATGAGTCAATATTATGTATTTTTTCACTTAGCGCTATTTTTAATATATTTGAAACTTTATTTTTTGATAACTTAAATTTTTTGATACCATATTTAGAACCAACATTTGCAGTCCCCAAGCAAAGTTTGACCATTAAATAAAATTTTCTTTTTTTAAAAGTCTTTTAATTTGTTTAACATTCAAAAAATTATTATTTGTATTTGATGAATATGAAAATTTATTTTGTTTTTTAATTTCTTTTGAAAATTTCCTATAGTAATTAACATATTTTTTTTCAATAGAAGGTAGCAAAATATATTTATCTTGAAAACCCAAAGTATTTATACTTTCTGCCTCTGTTATTAAGTCCTCATGTAATTTTTCACCTAACCTAATCCCAATTTTTTTTATTTTTAATCTGGGGTCAATTGCACTTGCAATATCAATTATCTTCACTGAGGGAATTTTAGGGATTACTATTTCTGATCCTATAGAATTTAGCAGTGTCCACAATACCAATTCTACCCCTTCATTTAATGTAAGCACGAACCTTGTCATTCTAGTATCAGTTATTGTAAAGTGCTTCTGTTTTTTCTGGTCAATAAATATGGGAATTACTGAACCTCTACTTCCTATAACATTCCCATACCTTACGCAGCTAAATACTGTATTTTTTTCTCCAACCATATTATTTGCAGAAACAAATAATTTTTCTGCACACAACTTTGTTGCACCATATAAATTGACTGGAGAAACTGCTTTATCTGTTGATAAACTTACGACCTTCTTGACCCCACTATCAATTGAAGATTCAATTATATTTTGTGCCCCTAATACATTGGTTTTTATTGTTTCAATTGGATTATATTCTGATGCTGATACCTGTTTTAATGCAGCTGCATGAATTACATAGTCCACACCCTCTAAAGCTCTGTGTAACCTTTCCTTGTCTCGAACATCACCAAGAAAAAAACGCAAGTTATTATTTTTAACTACATTTAACTCATTTGCCATTTCAAATTGCTTCAACTCATCTCTACTAAATATAATGATTTTCTTTAATTTAAGATTTTTTTTTAATAAGTTTTTTACAAAAGCTCTACCAAAACTACCTGTTCCGCCTGTAATTAAGATGGATTTATTTTTTAGAAGTTTATTTAGCATTTTTTTTTTTCAAATATTTAAGTGCATATTGATAAGAAAGGATATTCATAGCATCTTCATCATTTATTTCTATTTTAAATTTTTTCTGTAAAGCCAAAATAAATTTGATGTGAGTTAATGAGTCCCATTTTTTTGTATTCTTGTTAGTTGATTTGGGTAAATTTTTATCATTTTTAATTTTAAATATTGTGCAAAATACTTCATCTAATTTTTTCATAAATCAAACATCTCTTAAAATTATTTAATCAATTTTATTTAAATTACCTTATAGTTATATTTTTTTAAAAAATTGTTTTTATTTAATTTAAAATGAAAATATTTTTTATCTGATTTAAATTTTTTAAAATTGTTTGTCAAATAAAGAAAATTAGCTCCTAACGACTTTTTAAACGTCACCACTTTAATTGAATTTAAAAGAAGTTTTTTAAAGCAATAATTTAAAAAAATATTTGTTGCAATTTTTGTCTCCTCTGATCCATGATATTTCTTGTCGAATATCAAGATACCAAAATAAGCAGAATATTTAGTAATTTCTCTCATTGTTACTGTTCCTATAAACTCATGTTTAGAAGTATTAACAGAATAATAAAGATCTTTTTTTTGAAGTCTATCAACATAATAATCATAACATGTTTGAAAATTTTGTTTTTTTTTTTGGATTTGAGTGAACTGATTAATTTCTTTTTTATTTATACTGTTAATAAATTTTTGATTAATGTTGTTGAGGTTCATTGGTTTAAGAATTACATTTTTATTTTTTATTGTTTTTTTTAAAACTAAAATTTTATTACTCTCTGAGATTTTCACTTTTGATATATCCTTTTTTTAATTTCTTTTAAAACTGACTTATTCATTATAGTACTTATATCTATATTGTTTGTAATTTGAGAATCATCAGATATCTTCCTTAAAACTCTTCTTAATATTTTGCCACTTCTTGTTTTTGGTAATTCAGATAAATAAATAATTTTTTTAGGAAGAGCGAAAGTTCCAAAATTATCTATTATTTTTTTTTCAATAATTGCATCTATTTTTTTGTTTGATACTAAAAAAATGTAAATACTTTTACCCTCTAATTCATCATCGATAGCAATAGCTGCTACCTCTGTAACTCCACTTATAGATAATAGAATAGTTTCTATTTCTTCAGATCCAATTCTGTGACCTCTAATATTTATTACATCATCAACTCTTCCATGAACATAGATTTTTTTATTAACTTTAGATGCTAAATCAAACATTCTAAAGTTTCCATTTTCATCCCAATATTTTTGATATTCTAAATTTCCATTAAGTAATTTTTTCATACAGCCAGGCCAAGCACTTAAAATTTTAAATTCTTTTTTAATTTTATTAAAACTAGTAATTTTTATATGATTACTAATTGTACTTCCAATAGATCCATGTGGAGATTTAATTGAGGAGTCTTTATAAGATGGCGAACAAATAATGCCCGCTGTCTCTGTTTGATAATATGTATTTACGATAGCTTTATTTTTTAAATTAAATTTTTCAGCAAACCAATTACCAACGTCCCTAGCTAGAGGTTCACCCATTGATCCTAATGTTTTTAAATTGTGAGTGTTAAACTTTTTTTTATTAGTTATTGCTCTTAATAATCTTATCAAAGTTACTGGTAGATATAAGATTGTCAATCTCAAGCTCAAAACTAAAGTTAAAATTTTTGATTGTAACAAAAATGTAGGTTTGCTTATAAGAATAGTAGTAGAGCCAATTAATAGTGGTCCAATTAAACTATATGTGTGACCATTAATCCAACCAGCATCTGATGCTGTGAGTATAATAGAATTTTCTTTAACTCCAAATTTAGATTTGCAAGTCATAATTGTAAACAATGCATAACCACCAGTAGAATGAACCACACCTTTAGGTTCGCCCGTTGAGCCAGAGGTGAATAGTGTAAATAAGCTATTATTTGAAGAATAGTAATCAATTTTTATATTTTTAATTTTTTTTATTTTATTAAAATCAAATTTTTTAAAATTTACAACTTTTGTTCTAGTAATTGATTTAAAAAAACTAGGTTTATGAGTTAAAATTAAATCTGGTTTAAAAATGCTAATTCTTTTCTTTATAGCTACTTTTTCAAGATCCTCAAAAATTACACAAAAATGAAATCCATTTTTCATGCATGACAGCATAGATATAGCACTTTCTATACCAGCAGATGAATGAATAACTACCCTTAATTTTTTTTTATTAAAAAATTTTTTTTCAAAACCAAGTGTCAGAAAGTGAACATCTTGAAATGAATATTTCTTTAAATTTTTATTTTTATCAATTGTAATTATAGCTTTCTTATTTCTACTTTTTTTTAAATGTCTAATTATACAATTTTCATACAAATTGATTTTGCCATCAGGGAACCATTTGAAATAATTATTAAATCTTAAATATTCAATTTTCGGAAGTTGTTTCCAATCTAATAGTTTGCTTGCATTTTTTAACCAAAAATTATTTTTTGATTTCATTAATTTCATAAAGTAATTTTATAACTTATTATCTATTAATTTATTTACCAGATAATTTTTAATTTATTAAAAAAATTTTAAAAAATTGTTTAAGAAATTAAGTAATTATAAATTCTTTGGTTAACTTAACCTTTTTTTTACTATTATGAATTAAAAATTTAAAAGTTGGAACATATTTAAGATAATGATAAAGATGTCATTTAAAAATTAAATGAAAAATAAAGTTTTTTTTATTGCAGAAATATCAGCTAATCATTGTGGAAGTTTTAATTTAGCAAAAAGATTAATTAGGTGTGCCTACATAAATGGTGCTGACGCAGTTAAGCTTCAAACCTATACTGCGGACACTATGACAATAAATTCAAATAAGAAATATTTTCAAATTAAAGAAGGCCTTTGGAAAGGTTATACGCTCTGGGATTTATATAATAAAGCACATACACCTTTAAAATGGCATAAGAAGTTATTCAAATATGGTAAATCCTTAGGTATAAAAGTATTTAGTACTCCTTTTGATACTACGGCAGTTGATTTTTTAGAAAAATTAAATTGTCCAATTTATAAAATTGCTTCATTTGAAATGACTGATTTAGATTTAGTTAAGAAAGTTGCTCAAACTAAAAAACCCATTATTATTTCTACAGGAATGGCAAACTTAAAAGAGGTTGAGACGACTGTTAAAACGGCTAGGAAAAGCGGAGCGAAAGACATAACTCTTTTATATTGTGTAAGCAATTATCCATCATCTATAAGTGACTTTAATTTAAATAATATCCAAATATTCAAAAAAAAATTTAAATGTAAAGTGGGTATTTCAGACCATTCAATAGATAATAGAGTTGCTATTGCAAGTATAGCTGTTGGTGCAGAGGTTATAGAAAAACATATAGCTTTAGATAATCAAAAGAAAGGTTTTGATATAGATTTTTCATTAAAAGGAAAAGAAATTAGGAAATTAAGAGATGATATTGATATTTCTTTTAAACTTTTAGGCAAAAAAACTTTTTTTAGAAACAAAAGTGAAAATAAATCCAAAATTTTTAGAAGATCTATATTTACAACAAAAAATATTAAAAAAGGTGAAAAATTTTCTAAAGATAATATTAGAGTTATTCGACCTGGATATGGTTTGGAACCAAAATATTTTAAAAAGATTTTGAATAAAAAATCCCCAATAAACATTTTGAAAAATGAGCCACTAAAATATACTGCTTTAAAAAAAATATAATAAAGTTTCTAACAATATAAATTTATATTTAAATTAGTTTTTTAAATTTTTGGTACTTTTCAATAAACCATAAGCGTCTTGGAAAGACTGGTTTACGATTATTATATTTAGATACTTTTATATTAAATATTTCAGCTAAAATTCTAAGTATAAAATTATTTGGCCCATTTTCTGGATATCTTAATATGTTAGGATTATCGTTTAATCTTTGCGCTTCTACCAACACCTCCCAACGATCCCTACCTTTTTCAGATTTATATAATTCATCTGCAATTTCATTTATCGGACTATGCCCTGGTTTAACTTGTTTTATATTTGTAAAACCTGTTTTTATTAGAGCTCTTCTTAAGGTATCAAAATTATGTAAGTAATAATGATCATGGTAAAGTATACGTTGAATAAATAAATCTGTATGATTTTCACATGGCATAGTTTCAATTGAAATTTCATCCTCTCGTTTAGCTTTTTCTAGATCTTCTTCTTTATTTAGATAATTCTTTATCATAATATCCATATCAGGTACGGACATACGTATATATCCACTTTTTTTAATTAGTCGGTGACATTCTAAAAAGTGGTTTATTAATTCTTTATAAGTAAGATGCTCTAAAGTGGCACGAGAATAAATTAAATCAACACTTTCGTCTTCCAATGGAATACGTCGTGTTATATCAGCTATAATATCTGGTGGACCAACGTCACCTCCTTTTTTAAATTGTTTTCCAACACTAATTTCTACGTGAGTGAAACCATTCATTCTATGGTGACCACAGCCAACATATAAATATATTTTTTCAGTTTTCATTTTATAAAAATAATTACATTTTTAAGTAACATTTATAATTTCATTGTAAGTACCTTGGCTAACTATTTGACCTTTTTCAAATTTGTAAATAATATCACAATTCTTAACAGTGTTTAAGCGATGTGCGATAAGTATTATAGTGATTTTTTTATTAAGATTATTAATAGCATCTACTACTGCTTTTTCAGTTAAATTGTCTAAGGCACTAGTTGCCTCGTCAAGTACGAGAACATATGGGTTATGGTATAAAGCTCTTGCTATTCCTATACGTTGTATTTGCCCTCCTGACAATCTAACTCCACGCTCACCTATTGTAGTTTGATATTTAAAAGTTAATTCCTTGGTTATAAAATCATGTAAATTTGCAATTTTACATGCTTTTTCTATTGCTTCTTGATTAATATCTTTATCCTCTACTCCAAAAGCTATATTGGCTGCAACAGTGTCATCAGTAAGGTAAATATTTTGTGGAACATAACCTATATTTCTTTGCCAAGCTCTCACATTTTTTTGAGTAATAATTTGCTGGTCTACTTCTAAAGTTCCTTTTTGAGCCTCGAGTAAACCGAGAATAATATCAACAGTAGTTGTTTTACCACTTCCGGTAGTTCCTATTAATCCAACTGTAGATTTTTTGGGAATAGTAATGTTAATATCTTTTAAAACTTTTTGAGATGTATTAGGGTAAGTATAATTTATATTTTTTAAAGTTATTGATTTATCAAAAGACATATTACTTTGATTAATATCAGTGATAACAGGTTTTAGTGATTTAAAATCTTCAATCAACTTTTCAAGTGAAGGACCTATAAATGTGAGTTGGGTTAGAGAATTATATATTTGCTGTAATGCTGGCATTAAACGATAACCAGCAAACACGTATAAAGTTAAAATAGGTAAAACACTAGTGAAGCTGCCTGATTGTAACATCATATAAAGTATTATTAGTAAAACACCTCCAAAGGCAATTGCTTCTAAAATAAAACGTGGTATTTGGGAAATAACTCCTGACGAAGCTTGAGTTTGAGCAAATATAAAAGTGGGTTCTGAATATCGTTTGATATAGGTTTGCTCTAATCCTCCAAACTTTACCTCTTTTGCTGCTCCAAAAGCATCTATAACGGCCTTAAAACGCAACTCATTATTTTCTAAACGTTTTTTTCCAATTTTCCTAAGATAACTTCTTATAAAATAAAAAATGATCAGATAAGCTCCACCAAGTAAAAACCCAGTTATCAATGTAAGTTTTGGATTCGCTAAGAACAATAATGTTATTAAAGCAAGTGTAATCATGCTTTTAGCAATTATCTCTAAAATATATTTTATGCCTCCAATAATTACGGCTACTTCTAATAAAACGTTTTTTCCAATATCGGCACTGTGACGATTTAAAAACCAACTGTAAGGCTGATGTAGGTATCCTTCAATAAGACGTTTTGTAATACTATAATCAAGCATTTGAACAAATCTCAATTGAATGTATGTGGTAATAGCTCTTATAGAAAGTGAGGAAAGTAAAAGTATAAATACCAAAATTCCTAAAGAGAAAAGAAACTCTTGAGTATTTTCAATTCCAAACAATTTTGAAGCTTGAAACAAAGTATTTATAAAGTTATTGGTTTCAATAATATTAGGATTTGTGAGAACTGCCATAAACGGCAATATAGAGGCAACACCAACCATATCTATCAGTGCCATAAATAGCATCATTACCAATAAAAATGCCACTTGTTTACGCTCATGAATTTCAAGTAAATATAAAAATCTTTTTAAAGTTTGCATGAAGCAGTTATATATTTTTAATAGATATATAATAGATTTAAATTTATCTTAATTCAAACCTAAAGACATGGTGGTGATATATTATAAATTTAATAGGCCAAATATTTTATTTTATCAATTTTGAATATTATTGAATATATTCTTTATTAATATCTAATGACAAAATTTTTTTTTTAAGTAAAAGACGATTATGAAAAACTTATTATTTTATTTTAAAATAAAAATAATCAAAATATTAATTCCTTATTTAGTAAAGTATAACGCTTTGCATTTAATAAGTTTATTGTTTATTTTAAGTCTCTCAAAAATAAAATCTATTTTGCCTAAAAAAAAAATAAATTTAAGAGTGGTAGTTTTAAGTAAGTCTGGTGGAATGAATGATATAATTGAGAGCCAAAAAAGATTTAATGAAAATTACTTATTTTTAGCTTGTCCTAGAATTTTTTTTATAACAATATTTAGAACTATATTTGATCAACAAGAATATAATAATGCAGAAAAGTTTTTTTCAAAGAAAAGGAAAGTAAAAAGAGAAGAATATAAAAGATTTTTAGTAAAATTTTTAGAAATTTTGAATACAAAGTATAAAATTAACGCATTTATTGGTTTTAACTTTGAGTTTAAACAAGAAATAGAACTGGCTTTTGCATGTAAGAAATTAAAAATACCTTTTTTACTGCTATCAAAAGAAAGTGTATTAACTGGCGTTGAGGAGAGTTATTTGCGCTATGCTATAAAAAAATTAAATCAAAAATTTTATGGACATAAAATTGCTGTTTATTCTAATTATGCAAAAAAAATTTTTACTGAAACAAATTTTGCTAATAAAAAAGATGTTGAAGTTGTTGGCTGCTCAAGACTTTCTGAAAGCTTTTCTTTTAAAAAAAAAGTACCAAAAAAACAAATTTTATACTATGCAATAGAACATAATAGGGGTTTGCCTGATCCATTAATAGTAAACTATGGAAATAAATTTTTTAAAAATCTAAAAGACCACAAAAAATTTGATCCAGATTATAATTGGAATTTATTGCATATTAAAACATTAAATGTATTGAAAAAATTTGCGATTAATAACCCTGAAATTTCAATTATAATTAAAATAAAAACTGGCCAATCACGTAATACAGGTGAATATTTAAATTTACCAAGTAATATTAAATTGAAATATTTTGGGCCTGGACATCAATTGTTAGAGGAATCGAAAGTCGTCATTTCATGGAATTCTACAGCAACATTAGAAGGCATTGCTGCTAATCGATTCATTTTAATTCCTTATTTTTACAACAAAAATCATAGTTTGAAAAAAAAAAATGAACTTATACTTAAATTAAAAGAAGAAAATTATGGATATTCAGAAAGCGATTTTTATAAAAAATTAGGTTTTTTTATGAAAAAGAAGTACAAAAAAAATGAAATTTACAACAATCTCTATTCTTTAAAATACCATCTAGGTAATGATGACAACAAAGCTTCCATAAGGTTAAATAAGTTTTTAAATAAAAATATAAGCTTTAAAAATATTAGATAATTTATGAAGAATAACTTTAGTATATTCAACAAAAAAGTAAAAAAGTTAAAAAAAAAACTTAAAAAAAATTACTTTGGACATACATCAAAAACATTTGGTGACATTCAAGTCGACTTTTATAAAAAAAGACTAGAAAATGTGAGACTTACTTGGTGTCAGCAAATTTTAGAAATTATAAAGAAATTAAAATATTCAAATCCAAAAATAAACGACCTAGGTTGTAACTATTTCCAATTTTATAAAGAAATTAAAATTAATAAATATGTTTGTGACTATTTTGGATATGATATTGATAAAAAATTTGTTAATTTAGGATTAAAAAAGTTTCCTGAACTTAAAAAAAAATATAAAATTACAAATATTGAAAATTCTAAATTAAGAAAGTCAGATATATCAATTATATCTGATACTTTAGAAGTAACAGAAAAGCCTGAAAGTATTTTAAAAAATATTATATTGAGTACAAAAAAAGTAGTAATTTTAAGAACTTTTTTATCATCTCAGGAAAAAGTTAAAATGGTTAAAAATAAAAAAATCCTAAAAATTCCATATTTTATAAATTGTTTTTCATACAACACAATTATTGAGTATTTTATTAAAAATGATTTTTTTCCTCAAATTTATCCTGATTTAGCAACCAACTTATCTAAAGAAAATGAAATCTTTCCAAACGTTAAAAGAAGTTTTTTTATCATTGTGTTTACTAAAAGAGAATATTTACTAAAAAATTTTAAAACTAAAGTCTATAAAAAATTATTTTCAAATAAGAATTAAAATTATCTTTTTTCTGAGATAATTAAATCTTCAACTTTTTGTAATATGAAGTGACCAAGAAAAATATGGCATTCTTGGACTCTCGCAGTGTTATTTGATGAAATAATTAAAGGCTTATCACACATTTTTTTAGCTTTTCCACCACCCTTTCCTAAGAAACAGACAGTATAAATTTTTTTTTTTTTAGCTTCTTTTAATACATTTATGATATTTTTAGAGTTACCAGATGTTGATATGCATAATAAAACATCGTTTTTATTAACTAATGCTTGAAAAGGTCTCAAAAAAATATCTTCAAAACTATAATCATTACCACATGCTGTTAAAGTAGATGTATCTTGTGCTAAAGTTAAAGCTGGTATGGGACTCCTATTTATATGAGGTCTTAATCTTACAATAAATTCTGCTGCTAAATGCTGCGCATCAGCTGCAGAACCACCATTTCCACAAATCAACATTTTGCCACCTTTTTTTAATTTTTTATTAATATTTTTAATAACTTCAATTATATCTTTTGATATTTTTAATATATCTTTGTGAACTTTAACATTTTCATCTAGTTGATTTTGTAATTCAAATTCAATTTTTGACATTAATTTATTTATTTTTTAATATGAGCTCTTAACTTTTTTGCTATTGGTATTTCCTCATCTAATATTTTTCCAAGAGATTTTGTACCCATTGCCAATAAAGCTTTATCAATTGACTCCGTAAGACTTTTCATTCCAGAAAATTCAAGAGAGGCAGATTGATCTGATCCATACATTGTTCTATCCAAGGTTATATGTCTTTCTAGAGAAGAAATTCCTAATAGTGTTGCTGCCACAGATACTACTACCCCGTTTTCATGACCACTATAACCAACCTTACAATTATACTCATCCTTTAATTGATTAATTGTAATTAAGTTAGCATCTTCAATTTTCATCGGATATGTCGAAACACAATGCATTAATTCATAGCTGCAATTATTTTTTTTGAAAATTTTTACGGCGTTATCAATGTCCACTTTTGTAGACATGCCAGTGGAAATAAAAGTATGTTTATTTTTTTTTGCAACCTCATTTAAAAAGTTAAGATCAACAATCATTGCTGAAGCAATTTTATGATATTTTAAATTATAACTCTCTAAAAATTTGAGACTTTCAATGTCCCAGGCTGATGCAAACCATTCTATGTCAATTTCTTTACAATATTTGTCTATTTCATCATATTCTGATTTTTCAAACTCAAGACCAAATTTTTGTTCTCTTGTGGTTTTTCCCCAAGGACTTTCTCTTGGTGTATCGAGAGTTTTTTTATCATAAACAATATTTATTGTTCTTTTTTGAAACTTTACTGCATGAAACCCACAATCTTTAGCATTTCTAATTAATTTTTTAGCTACATTAATATCACCATTATGGTTTATTCCTATTTCTGCAATTAAGTATGGTATTTTCATATAAATAAATGTTTTTTATTTGATCCTTATACTCTAAATTATAATAAAGAAATGAAAAAAATTTCACTTAATCTTCATAATAAAAATATTATAATAACAGGTGGTAACGGTTTTTTAGGTAGTCAAATAACTAAAGCCTTAATTAATGAAAAAGCTAATGTTTATGTAATCGATATTAAAAAGCCAAAAAAAAAATCATCTGTTAAATACTTTAAATCCGATATTACTAATGAAAATGAATTAAGAAAAATTTTAAAATTCTTTATAACAAAAAAAATTAAAATTGATGTTCTAATTAACAATGCAGCAATAGATTATCCACCAGCAGTATCTAAAAAAAATTCATTTAAACTTGAAACTTTTCAAAATAATTTATGGGATAAGGATATTTCCGTAAGTTTAAAAGGGAGTTATCTTTGTACTAAAGTTTTTGGCTCACATATGTCGAAATCAAAAAAAGGTATAATCTTAAATGTATCTTCTGATTTAGGTATCATTGCTCCAGATCAAAGGATTTATAAAAAGAGTGGTTTTATAAAACCGATAACTTATTCAGTTGTAAAGCATGGTATTATTGGTTTAACAAAATATACTGCATCTTATTGGGGTGAAAAAAACATAAGATGTAACGCAATTGCTCCTGGTGGTATTTATAATAATCAGGACAGATCATTTGTTAAAAAAATAAATCAATTGATTCCACTTGGAAGAATGGCTAAAAAAGATGAATATAATGGCTTAATCTTGTTCCTTTGTAGTGATCTTTCATCTTATATAACAGGATCAATAATTGTAGCTGACGGTGGCAGAACAATTATTTAATTAAATTTTTTTAAGTAAATTAAAAATAATAATTTTTAAATAAATTTTATATAAATCCAAAAAAATAAAATTTGTTATAATGATTTAATAGTTTCATTTTTTTTGTTTAAAAAGTATTTCAACCAACTCAACTCTTACATTATTTGGATCAATACAAAAGCATACTTTAGCAAATTTTTCTGACGATACAGTTGGTTCGCTTATAAATTTGACCCCCTTTTTTTTTAATTTAAAATATGTTTTTTTTAAATTTTTAACTTGTAGAGCTATATGCAGAATTCCAGTATTATGAATTGGCAATTTTGGTAATCTTGTGTTGTGAGTTGGATATCTTAATAATTCAAGCATTTCTCCACTTTTCATTTTAAGTTTAATAAAATGAACCTTTGCATTCTTCATGCCTGATACCTTGTTTATATAATCTGTTTGATCCCAAAATTCCTGTACAACTTTTAAACCTAGAAGATTTTTATAAAAATAAAGACTTTTTTTCATATCTCTACATATAATGCCTGTATGTCTGTAGCCAAGAACTGTCATATTTAACTATTTTTTAAAACTTTAGAAATTTGATCTTCCAAAACTTCTAATCCCTCTTTAATTGCTTTTTTAGATATGGTTAAAGGCGGACCAATTTTTATTGACTCTCTTCCAGTATAAACAACTAGTAGACCATTTTGCATTGCTGTAAAACATACTTTTTTTAATTTCTTACCAATATCATTAATTTGTTTGTCAAATATTAAAGCATAAATCATACCTTTGCCCATTACATATTTTACAGAATTGGAATTCCTTGACATTATAGCTATTAATCCTGTTTTTAAGTATTTTCCATTTTCATTTACTTTTTCTAATATTTTTTTATTATTTATTTCATCAATAACACTCATTCCTGCCACACACGCCAAAGGGTTTGCAGAATTTGTACTACTCATTTCACCTGTAGAAGGTAAATCCATTATTTTTTTTTTACCAATAACGCCAGATAATGCCACCCCACCTCCCATTCCTTTGCCACAACAAATTAAGTCTGGTTTTACATCATAATGTTCATAACCAAATCTTTTTCCTGTTCTGGCAAAACCTGCTTGCATTTCATCAAAAGTTAACAAAATTTTATTTTGTTTACATAGCTTAGAAATTTCTTTTACAAACTCTTTGGGATAAAAAATTGCACCCCATCCTTGAAATGTTTCAAGCATAAAACCACAAACATCTTTTTTTAAATCAATTTTTTTTTTTAATTTTTCTATACTTTTATTCAAAAAATCTTTTGGAGTAATTTTTTCTAATTCCCATGGATAAGGAAATTTAATATGATGAATGTTCTTGTCTTCATATCCAATCCATTCTTTTTGTTTCTTATTCCCACTCATCATTTGAGCTCCCATTGTTCTTCCATGCCAATTTCCATCAATACATATTATTCCTAATTTTCTTTTTTTAACTTTTTGACCATAAAGTCTCATTAATTTTAATGCTGCCTCAGTTGCTTCTGTGCCTGCTGACATTAAAAAAGCTTTTTCAAAATTTTTACCTGCAAATTTTACTAAGTTTTTTAAGTATTTTTCTCTGCTATCGTTAAAATATGCATAACTATGCAATAATTTTTTATCTAAAGTTTTTTTAAGATTTTTAATTAGGTTTGCATTTGAATGACCAATATTTGTAACAAATATAGTTGAGGTAAAATCAATGAATTTATTTCCTGCTATATCAAATAATGAATGACCGTCTGCTTTAGACCATACTATAGGCAGCTGACCCTGCATTGATTTAGACTCACTTTGTTTTAAACTTTTTATAATTTTATTTGTCCCAGGCGCAGGAATTTTAGTTTTTATATTTCTATTTTGTGTATTAACTCTAAACATTGGAATTCATATAATAAAGTTCATCTATACTGTCAATTTCCATTGTCAACGGTGTAATATATCCCATCACTCTTTTTCCAAACAATTTCTTATTTTTTATAATTAATTTCTTTCTATACAAATCAACATAACCATTAGCAGAATAAGTTTTAGAAAAATCTTGTCTTGGGTTATTTAATTGATCCATAGTTTTTTTCACTCCCTTTAAGGGTTTAAGAATTTTATTTTTAAGTTCAAAAGATTTATATGCTGTTTCAGGGTTTTGATGCACAGCCCTTAATGATTGGTATTTTTTATTCTTAATAAAGAATTTAATTATTTCATCTAACAGGATTAAATTTCTGAGCGGAGTGGTTGGTCTGATATGTGCAATTATACTATGGCTGGTTTTTATATTATCAATAAAATGTTTTATAAATTCATAATCTGTTGATTTATCTTTTGAAATTGACTTTGGTCTAAATATTATGTTTTTTAGTCCATATTTTTTTGCAATATTTGCGTACTTTTTAGAGTCCGTAGACAAATATACGTCATCAATTATTTTCGATTTTAAACATTGTTCAATTGACCAGGCTATTAAAGGTCTTCCCCTAAAATTCACAATATTTTTGTCTTTAATTGACTTTGAACCAGACCTTGCTGGAATAATTGCCACAACTTTTTTATTTTTAATTATCATTAAATCTTAATTGCAAATTAAATTATTTTTTAACTAAAAGATAAATTTTCTGAATAATATTTAATGGGATTAATAAAATAAAACTTATCCAATATTCGAAAGAATTTAAATAATGAAGATTTTTATCATATTTTAGTTGTTCATAACTCTCTCTAATCCCACTCCCTCCAAGACTATGTATCTGTTTTTTATCAACAGCAATCTTATCAAATATATTTAAATTAATCTTAACAAGTATTTTATTTAAAGCTTTCTCTTTATCAAAGACTATATCTGAGTAAGTACTTACTAATGTTATATTTTTAATAATAGAAATTTTCTTAAACCAAAAAATGTATAAATAAAATATTGACTTGTAAAAATTCATACCTTTTTGTTTTTTATTAATTAACCATTTTTTTTTTTGAATTATTACTAAGTCTATTGGATTTCTTACTAAATCAATTATTTCAACACTGAATAAATCATTTTTTTTTAAGATTTTTTTCAAAAATTTAAAATTTTTAGAAGAGTCTAAAATAATTTTTTTATTTGAATGTTTTAAAATCAAGCTAAATAATTCATAAAAATTGCCTATATCTGAATTCTCATTAGTATCATTAACTATATTTTTTGTTTTAGACATTGAATTAATTTCTGACCAAAAAATACAATCGGTTACTTTACTTCCACAATTACAAATTTCTGTATCTAATCTTCTTTCCCCTATGCTAAATATATCTTTGTGAGTACCAAGCAATATTTCTAATAATGTTGATCCACTTTTAGGAGGGCACAAAATAAAAACAATATTGATTAAATTTTTCATATAAAAAAATTTTAATTTTAGTTTTTTTGTCTAGTGATTTAAATAGGAATTTTAATATTTGATTTTCTATATCTTATAAATTTTTTTCAGTGCATAAATCAAGCCAATTGAGCTATTAGT
>TARA_B100001057_G_scaffold73909_2_pt1 | contig 49394 bp, 48 predicted proteins | sample TARA_B100001057 | Tara Oceans TARA_B100001057 (sample SAMEA2621839) | marine metagenome | biome: marine biome (ENVO:00000447); feature: surface water layer (ENVO:00002042); material: "saline water (ENVO:00002010), including plankton (ENVO:xxxxxxxx)" | depth 5 m | reverse complement strand
TCATTATTGTCAATTCGTTTTAAACATCTTTTCAATGAATCCTCCCATGAAGGTATGTTTAAAGATAAGTGTTTTTCAATTCGTTTAGTTTCTAAAATAGAATGTTTGGGGCGTTTTGCTAGGGTAGGATACTCTGCTGTTGAACAAGATTTTATTTGACAAGTACTTTTTTTAATAGTAAGAATCTTAGATGCAATATCAAACCATGTCGTTGTACCTTGCATAGCATAATTATAAGAATTAAAATCAAAAAAATTTGGCTTGGTGATATTGCTTAAAACTGTTCTTGCCAAATCGATTCCATAAGTGGGACGTCCATACTGATCATTAACTACTTGTATAGTTTTTTTCATTTTACTGAGCTTCAAAATAGTTTTCACAAAATTTTCTCCAAAAGGACTAAATAGCCAAGAGAGTCTAATTATTATATGAGGACAACTTGCCATTTTAATAATTTCTTCTCCTTGCAACTTTGAATATCCATAAGTGTTTATTGGGTGAGTTATTGAATCTTCCAAATAAGGTTTGGAAGATAATCCGTCAAAAACATAATCCGAAGAAAAATGAATTACAGAAAGAGCCTTCTTCTGAGCAAAATCAATAATATTTTTTGTCCCGCTTACATTAATTCTATGTGCTAGAGATGGTTCATTTTCAGCTTTATCAACTTGGGTATAAGCTGCACAATTAATAATCCCATCAAAAGGTCTCTTTTGATATATACTATTGTAAGATTTTGGAACAGTTATATCTGCTTCTGCTTTTTGTGCAAAAATCAGCTGCTGTTCGGGAAATTCTTGAGCTACGGCTCGAAAACATTGTCCAAGCTGTCCGTTAGCTCCAGTAACTAAAAACCTAGGCATAAAAGTTTTTCTTGTAATCAAATATAATCGCTTCCTGAAATAAAGGATTATTTTGATCCTTCTTAGATTGAATCCATTTACTTTTAGGAATTCTCCAATCAATTTTTAAACTTGGATCGTCAGGGGCAATAGATCCCTCGCTTTCTGAATGATAGTACTGATCTACTTTGTAATGGAAAATAGAATCCTCGCTTAGGGTAATATAGCCATGTGCGAAGCCCCTAGGAATAAATAGTTGTAATTTATTTACATCTGTTAACTCTTGTGTAATGTGCTGACCAAAAGTTGGCGATCCTTTCCTAATATCAACTACAACATCTAAGACACTCCCTTTTATAACGCTGACCAATTTGGACTGAGAGTAAGGGTGTAATTGATAATGTAAACCGCGAATTACCCCTTCTTTTGAATAAGATAGATTATCCTGACAAAAATTAATTTTATAACCTAACGCTTTTTGAATAATTTTTTTTGAAAAATGTTCTGAAAAACTTCCACGGACATCTGAATGGACAACTGTCTTTATAAGTAGGACTTCTTTAAAAAGAGTTGGAATTACAGTCATGTAGAGTATCGTTTGATTAAATATTGACCATAAGAACTATACTTCATTTGGCTTGCGCTTTCAAGTAATTCCTCTTTTGAAATTAGCCCTTTTTTGAAAGCAACCTCTTCTATACAACCAACTTTTATTCCCTTTCTCTTTTCTATAGTCTCGATAAATTGACTTGCCTCAAGTAGAGACTCAGGTGTTCCAGTATCTAGCCAAGTGAAACCTTGTTTTAATTGTTCTACCTTAAGTCTTCCTTGTTTAAGATAAAAGTTGTTTATAGAGGTGATTTCCAATTCACCCCTTTCTGATGGCTTAATTTTTTTTGCTGCTTTGATAACAGAATTTGGATAAAAATAAAGTCCAACTACAGCTTTACTACTTTTGGGATTTAAAGGTTTTTCTTCAATAGAAAGGGCATTGCCATTATCATCAATTTCCACAACTCCATAACGTTGAGGGTCTTTTACTGTGTAACCGAAAATAGTTGCTATTTTTTCTGATCTAACTTTTTTGACAACTGCCTCTAGATGTTCAGAAAAATCTATTCCATGAAAAATATTGTCTCCTAGGATTAAACAAACAGCGCTATCCCCAATAAATTTTTCTCCTAAAATAAATGCTTCTGCTAATCCTTTAGGCTCTTTTTGAACCTTATATTGTAAGCTAATTCCATATTGATTACCATTTCTTAAAAGACGCCTATATCCCTCAATATCCTCGGGTGTACTAATGACCATTACTTCTCTTATCCCGGCAAGAATCAATACCGAAAGGGGGTAATATATCATTGGTTTATCATAAACTGGAATTAGCTGTTTTGATACTCCTAAAGTTATTGGAAAAAGTCTGGATCCTATTCCACCGGCAAGAAGGATGGCTTTCATTTTTTTAAGCTTAAATATATTTTATTGATTAAATATGTATTCAAGATCTAAAAGTAATTTATCTTTTGCAAAGTTGTTTTTAAAGTAATAAAGTGCATTTCTTGAAAAGTTATCTAATTCAACTTTTGGTGAGGTGGAAATCTTTATGAGTATTTTTGATAATTCATCAGAGTTTTCAGCATTGGAACAAAGCCCAGATTTAGATTCTTCAATAATTTTTTTTCCAATTCCGTCTATAGCTCCAATTATAGGTTTTCCACAAGCTAAGTATGACTGAAGTTTCCCTGGTATGGTATAGGAAAAAATATCTGCTTTTTTGAGAGAAATAAAAAGAGCATCAGCACATGAAAAATAATATGGCATTTTTTCTGGTGGATGAGTGCCTAAAAAATAAAATTTATCAGAAATTCCTTTTTGCTCAATTAATTTTTGAATTCTTAATTTATCTCGTCCTTCCCCTAAAACTATCAAATTAATGTTGTGCTTTTTGAGCTTTTCAAAGGCATCTAAGATAGTATCAAAGCTTTGAGATACTCCTATATTACCGGCAAAAACTAAATTGAACCCTTTTGGAAATTTTTTAAGATAGTTTTTCTGCTTTTTTACTACTCTATAGAAATATTCTGCATAATAAGGGTAATATATTAATTTGCTGTCGGCTACATCTTGATTTTTTATGTAGGTTTTAAATTCTGGGGATTGAACTAAGATAAAATCTGAAAATCTATAAATTAGTTTAGTCATTTGATTTACTATCCCTAGAACTAACCTGTTTTTAATTCCCCCTGCGACTCTAACTGATTCTGGCCATAGGTCATGAACCCAAAGATAAGACTTACATCTAAATTTTTTAGCAGCTATAATTCCAAGAATCCCAACAGTAATTGGAGAAGGAGCATAAATAAAGACCTTATCGAAATTTCCCCTAAGTCTTTTGATTTCAAAAATTGCAAAAAACACAAAAGAGAAATAATTTAAAAACAATCTAAGTCCTCCTCCCTTTTTCCTAAGTATTAGATTAGCTCTGTGGACTTTTACACCCTGAATTTCCTCCTCCGAAGGATTTTTCCACGAATAGCCCTCAAAATAATCTCCTTTTGGATAATTAGGTTTTCCCGTCAAAACTTCAACTTGATGCCCCCTTTTTTTTAATGAAAAAACAAGGTCATTTATTCTAAAGTTTTCGGGGAAAAAATATTGAGAAATTACAAGAATTCTCATCTAAGTCATTCTCGTTGAACTGTCTTTTTTCCAGACTATTTTATTTATATAGTCTATATAGCTTAAAATAATTCTTGAAACTTTTAAGGATACATTATCTACATTATAATCACTAACAATTCTAGGTTTTTTACCTGATTCAAACTGATTAGTCACCATGTTTACAGATTCAAGAATTCTATTTTTATCTAATCCTGACATTACAACTGAGCCTTCATCCATACCTTCTGGACGTTCATGTGCAGCCCTAATCATTATAGCTGGAAATCCTAGAATTGAGGACTCCTCTGATATCGTGCCACTATCAGAAATAACACATTTTGAATTTTGTTGAAGATTTACATAATCAAAAAAACCAAGAGGTTTTAAAAACTTGATTTTATTATCAATTTTATGCACTTTTAATTTCTCAATCCTTTTTCTTGTTCTAGGATGTGTAGATACAATAATTGGAAGACTGTAGGTTTTTACTAACTCATTTAAACTCTCAATAAATGAGGTTAAATTTTCTTTATAATCCACATTTTCTTCTCTATGTGAGGAAACAATAAAGTAAGACCCTTTTTTAACTTTTAGTTTATTTAAAATTCCACTACTATCAATTTTATCTTTGTAGTACAAGAGAATTTCTTTCATGCAAGACCCTGTTTTGATAACTGTTTCAGGTCTTATACCCTCAGCAATTAAGTAGTCCCGTGCTTGTTCTGTGAGGGGCATATTAATATCACTTAGGTGATCTACAATCTTTCTATTTAACTCTTCCGGAACTCTTTGATCAAAGCAACGATTTCCTGCCTCCATATGAAAGATTGGTATCTGTCTTCTTTTAGCTGAAATAACAGAAAGACATGAGTTAGTATCTCCATAAAGTAAAACTGCATCTGGATCTTCTTTTTCTAAAATCTTATCTGCCTCTGAAATTATATTCCCAATAGTCTGAGCTGTTGAATCACCAACAGCATTTAAAAAATAATTTGGTTTTTTAACTCCAAGATCATTGAAGAAAATCTCATTTAACTCATAATCATAGTTTTGACCCGTGTGAACCAAAATATGATTTACATGCTTTTCAAGTTCTGTAATTACTCTTGACAGCTTAATTATTTCAGGTCTGGTTCCGACTATTGTAACAACTTTAGTCATTTTAGCTTGTATAAGTTATTATTATTCTCACAATCTATATATAAATCAAATAGCATCTTATCCCAATCAGGTTTTTTAAAGCCTGTTTCTGCAAAAAACCTCCCCGAATTTAAGGATTTATTGGAGGAAAAAGAGGTGTCTTTAACTATATCTAAGTTTAATTTGAAATATAGGTTAATTTTAGTGATTAAATCAAACTTTGAAATGGGTGAAGAAGAGATATTGTATATACCGCTTAAGCCTGGATATTTTTTTATAATTTTTACTAAAATATCAGACATCCATAGAGTTGTTACTCCTGAGTATATAGAACCTTCAAATCCTTTAATGGTTTGGTTTTTATTTGAAATCACCCACTCTAAAAGTTCAGTCTTGTTATAGATTTCTCTCCCAATCATTGAAGACCTTATTGTAAGTGTACTTTTTGAGTTCAATTCTCCTTTCCCTTTTGAACTTCCATAATTGTCAATTGCATCACTTCTATCAAAGTCATTATAATTTCCCTTATCCCCAGAAAAAACACAATCTGTTGAAAAAAGGATTTGTTTTTTTTTATTTTTCTTACACCACACATCAATTTTTCTTGGCAAGAAAGTATTTATATATTCAGTTTCTACATTACCAGCTGCACCCCTTCTTTTCGTTATACCGGCAGAGTTAATTATATAATCCGGCGAACACTTCTCAACTAGCTCTTCAATGTTTTGTTTAAGAAAATCAAAATGATAAATAGTAGAATTTGGAAATTTTTTTTTTAAAAATTCTGATTGAGTTCTTGTATTTAAAAATAGATCGAAGTTTAGTTTATAAAAGACTTGAGCCATCTTATGCCCTATCATTCCGTCAGCTCCAAGAATTAGTATTTTCATTTATAGCCTATACTAGCTAGAAGACTTATAAGATTGTTTTCAGAAAGCCTATGAGTATTAAAAGAGTTATATTCCTCTAGATGTTTGGTTTGGTTTCCTTCAGAAAAATACTTATCATAATTCAAATCTCTATTATCTGCAGGTACCCTAAAATAATTTTCGAGTTCGTCGGCAACTAATCTTTCTTCTTTAGAGAGAAGTGTTTCATGCATTTTTTCAGCATGACGAATGCCTATATTTTTTACTTCAACTGATGAATTATATATTTTTTTCATTGTTGAGGCCAATTCACCAATAGTTGTCGATGGAGATTTTTGAACAAAAACATCTCCTGCCTTTCCGTTGTTAAATGCATATAGAACAAGATCGACTGCATCTTCTAAAGTCATCATAAATCTTGTCATTTTTGGGTTTGTAACTGTTATATCATAACCAGATTTTAATTGATTATAAAAATGGGGAATGACAGACCCTCTTGAGGCCATTACATTTCCATATCGCGTCCCGCAAATAACTGTTGAGTATGTTGTACGTGATTTTGCGACAAAAACTTTTTCCATCATTGCTTTGGAAACACCCATTGCGTTGATTGGGTAAACAGCCTTGTCAGTACTTAAACATATTACTTTTTTTACTTTATTTTCAATGGCAACTGATAGCACATTTTCTGTCCCTAAAACATTTGTCTTTACTGCTTCAATTGGGAAAAATTCACATGAAGGGACTTGTTTTAATGCTGCGGCATGAAAAATATAATCAACTCCTTGAATTGCTGGCTTTATACTTTCTTTATCCCTAACATCACCTATAAAAAATTTAATTTTTGGATTGTCGAATGCAACGCGCATATCATGCTGTTTTTTTTCATCTCTTGAAAAAATTCTTATTTCTGAAATATCTGAATCAAGAAATTTATTTAAAACCGAATTCCCAAATGAGCCTGTACCTCCTGTGATTAATAAAATACTGTTACTAAACATAAACTATGTGTTAATATTTGAAATAAAGCTAAAGGTTTTTTTTGAGGTGTCGCGCCAAGAAAAATTTTTTAATTTTTTTAAGTTGTTTGTTCTTTGTTCAAGTAAAGGTAAATTACTAAGTAAATTTATTAATGATTGTTCAATTGATTCAACCAAAGTTGGGTTAAAATATATTCCACCATCACCAAGAAATTCAGGCATAGGCATTTTTTCACTACATGCAACAGGTAATCCTGACCCCATTGACTCAATTAAAATATTTGGCATATTTTCGCATGAAGACGCGAATATTATTCCATCGTGACTAGAATAAAAATTTTGGATTTTATTATATTCAACTTCTTCAATATAATTTATAAATTCATTTTTGGGATCTCTATCTTTCATAATTGAAATCATTCTTTTACCGGAGGGTTTATAGATAACAGATCCAATAAGAGTTAGTGAAACAGGATATCCAATATCCCTTAGATTAGCAATAGCCTCAATAACATTCCATTGATTTTTATAAACGTGGATTGTTGAAACATAAATAAATTTAAAAGGGTCTTCAAATGAGTAATTTTTTAAAGATTTTTTTAAATTATTTTTAAATACAAAGCGTTCGGATATACCATGATGAATTACAGATGCTTTTTTTTCAGTCAATGAAAGCACATTTGAAATATATTTTTTAGCGTAATTAGATATAAATATTATACCGCTTGATTTTTTAAAACATTTTTGTTGTCTTTTGAAATTAATAAATAGTTTAGTCTTCTCTTTAAAACTTTTTATTTCACTCCAAAATTTTCTTTCATATAAAAGCATATTTTGAGACATTCCGACTACAGGATTAAATCTTCCTATGAAATCTCCAGAAAGCGAAAATAAGATATCTGCATTTTTCTTTAGAAAAAAGTCCATTAAAAATATCTGGTATATAAGACGAAAAAACTTATTAGAGTTTAGTAAAAAAGATGTTTTATTTTTAAAAATATCTTTTTTAGGTAAAGAATTTAAGACTTTGGTTGAGCCTATAATTATTATAGTTTTTATAGCTGGATGAGCTTTTTCTTCATAGTGATATAAAATTTCATATAGGTGTGTTAAACCTCCAGTATTTACTATGCTTGTTGCATCAACCACTATGGTTAATTTTTTCATAAAACTAAATATTCACCACTATTCTCATAATAATTTCCATTCATCCCAAGTTTGAAAAAATCAATTGGATGATTATCTCCAATTAATCCACCTAAATCAAATATTTTACACTCTTTTGACTTAAAATAAATAATTACCTCCCAAAGTAAAAGATAATTTACATTCAATTTTCTCCCTTCATCAGAGGACCAACCAATTAGGTAAGTTAGGTTATTAAATTGTTTTGAAATTAAAATTGCCCCAACTTCAACATCTCCTTTTTTTGCGATAAAAACATGAAGTTTTTCATTATCACTTTTAAATTCAGCCATTTTTTTTATTAACTCTGGATTTACTCCTTTGAATTTTTTCTTCTCAATATCTTGTAAATAATATTTTAATATAAGATCAACTTGGCTCTGATTAGAAGATCTATCGATAATAAGATTTTGTTTTTGTGCTTTCCTAAGGGAGTTTCTCCATTTTGGTTTTAAATTTAATATTAAATCATCAAGACTATTTTCTAAGTCTATTATAGTTGATTTCCAATTAGGGAATCTTAATCTTATTGATCTAATACTTTTCAAAAATATACTTTCAATTGAAAAATAACTTACATCTGGAGTTATAGATAAAACATTTAGATTAAAAATATTTCCAAATTTTAAGATTTTTGAAATAATATTAATTCTATCATTTAATTTGATTGAATTGAGTAAAATTGGACCTCTATTGATTCTTAATAATGTTAAGAAATTAAAATATTTTCTTTTTAAAATTTGAAAGAAGCCAACTTGCTGATTGTTGATCATTATTCTAAAAAAATGAACTTTTTTATTTTCTACTATGGCTTTTGATTTCCCATAGTAAGGTGATTGAGTTAGGTTTAAATTTGAAAAATTTAATTTTTCAAATGCCATACATTCTTCTGATGTGGATTTTAGAATTTTAATTCGGTTTAAATTCTCGTTGTTAGTGAAAATATTTTTGAAATATTTATTGTTAATAGAATAATTTAAAAGTATAAAATATATGTTTTGAAATTTTTTAGATGAATCTAATGTCTCTTTAGGGTATAATGGCCATCTAACTATAGGTATGTCTTGCTCAATTAATTCGAGAGCTTGAAGATCTGATTTTAAGGTAATTGGGAGTATATATGGTGAATGATTAAAATACAAGGGTTTTGAATCAAACCTTTTATGGATTTCAATTTTGTCCGCTAAAACTTCTCTAAATATATTTTGATTTCTTATTCTCAAACTTGAAATTTCATCCAAGTCATACCTTTTAATCAAAAATTTTGATAAAAAAGACATTTTATATGAATATTCTATTTCAGAATATTTAAGTTTTAGGCTTTTCCTATAAATATTCCTGTAGTGTTCGGAAAAAAAATTTATTTCATTAGGGATAACTAAAATTAATTTTTTAAATAGCCATCTAACAGAAAAAAAAGCATCTCTTTTAATTAACCCCTTTTTGAATTTAAATTTTTGTAATTCTACTTTTAAAAATTGGTTGATATTTAGGTCTGAATATTCCTCAGTTTTTAATTTTGAGGGCCCCTTAGACCTCACAATTAATATCGCCCCATTTGGAATGGCAATGTGTTTGTATGGGCTAAATAAAACAAAGTCTCCTTGGGCTCCAATTATTTTATCTCTTTTTAAGCAATGTGTAGCGTCCTCAATATACCAACACTTATTTTTGATACAGAAATTTTTTAAATCGTTGGAAACTAATGGGTCCCCAAAATAATGAACTCCAAGAAATATGTCTGGAGTTACTGTTTCAGATATTTTCTTTATACTCTTCAAATTTGGTTGGAACTGTTCATCTATTTCATAATATTTTATTTTAATATTTTTATGATTAATAAGAGGAATTGGATCATTACAATAATATTCTGGTAAAAAAAGATTTATGTTTTTTTCATTTAGCTTTTTTAATTTAAAAAGACAGATAGACAGAATAGACCATGATGATCTTGACAAATAGAAAAGGTGTTCGTCTGGTTTAGAATCCCAGAATCTCATTTTAGATCTGAAAAACGATTTTATACTAATTGATGGGCTTAATGGAATCAATTTAAATGTCTGTTTAACTTTTTAAAATTTCTTTTATAAAGAAGGTCTGCATTTCCAATCAAAAAAGCTTTTAAACGGGTTATACTCATCTCAGGATTCACTGCATCTCTATAAATCAGCTTTGTTGTTTTTTTATTATTTCCTCTAAGACCTGAATGAATAAAGTCATAATTTTTATCTAGTATTTTGATAGCTTTTTGATTTATGCTATTAAAAGTCCCAAAAGGAAATGCAAAATGTTTAATTTCTATTCCAAAATCTTTTTCTAGCTTATCTTTACTTGAAATAATTTCGTTGTTTAATTCTTTCAAAGAAGATACTTTAGATAACATCTGATGAGAAAGAGTATGACATCCTATTTTGTGCCCGTTTGATATCAGAAATTTAATATCTTCATGATCCATGGGATCACTCAGTTCATTTTCACTCGGCCCATTTGGATAAATATTATTAATTATAGTTTTATATTTTTCACTTTGTTTTTGAGCCCCAACAAAGTCAGAAACAAGGAAAAATAAAGCCTTTATGTTGAAAACACTTAGAACCTCCTCAGCTAATTTTCTATTTGATTTAAACCCGTCATCAAAAGTCAACAATATTTTATTTTTACCTTTAATATTATTATTGGTTTTTTTTTGAAGATCATCCGGAGAAATAAATTCGTATTCTTTTGATAGGCTTAAAATCTGTTTTTTGAATAACTTAATTTGTTCTTTAGTTTTAACATCATGATATATTAAAACTCTGATATTTGACCGCTGATATAAGTTGAGAAATATATAAAATCCTTGAGTCATAAAATATGATATCTCTAATACAATAAAAAGAAGTTTTTTGATCCAATTCATCTTTTAATTTTTGTGATCATGAAAGCGAACAGATCTTTCAAATCCTTGAGTTTAGAATTTTTTAATAGATGACCTAAAAGTTTAAATCCTTCTAAAAAATTTATCTCGAAATTACTTTTAATGAGCATTAATGTTAATCTAGGTTTGATTTTATTCCACAATTGGTCTTTATCACTAAAATCTTGAATTTCATATACATGATACTTTAATAATTTTATCAAATTATTACTATGTAATTTAAAATTACTTGAATTATTATTTTTATGGATCCTAAACTCTCCAAGGAATTCATTGCAAAATCCAAAAGAGCCATTTTTTAAAGAAATTTGCATCCAGAGATCATAATCTTCAACAGTAATAAAGTCTGGGTTTTCATTAAAAAACAATTTATTTTTATTTAAAAAGGCTCTTTTCACTGCAGTTGAAGATGTAGATAGTCTATTGCCTTTCAATAATAATTCAGAGTAAAAATTATTCGATTTAAGATTATAATAAAGTGGTTTTTTTATTCCTTTTTCTAAATCATATCTATACTCGTTTGAACATATAATATCAAAATCAGAATCTGTTAGCTGTATTATTTTTGATAATTTATTAGAGTACCAAATGTCGTCACTGTCTAAAAATGCAATCCATTTTGCTTTAGCCTTTTTGATTCCAAGATTCCTTGATTTAGCTATTATTCCTTCATTTTGAATTTTAAATACGCTTATTCTTGAGTCATTATATGATGAAATTACTTTGTCTGAATTGTCAGTTGAAAAATTATCAATAATTAATAATTCCCAATTATGAAAATCTTGCCTTAATACAGAGTCTATTGAATCTTTAAGATAATTCCCATGATTATAGTTTGGTAGAACAACCGAAAAAATTGGGTTATTTGGCATTTAAAAAATTATTTTTAACATATAAAAACAATTCATTTATTTCTGCCAAATTAGTGTCGTGAGGTTTAAAGCCACTTTTGATAATCAAACTAAAATCATAATTTAATTTAGGTGTTGATATTTTTGATTTTTTTTTAATCCTAATAGAGGGATTAATGTCGTATATTTTCTCATATTGCTTTGCAATTACTTTAGCTAAATCTAAAATACTTAATGTCCAATTACCTCCAAAATTAAATACAGACGGCAATAATTTTTCTTTATGGAAACTGGTAATCATAAAATCAATCAATCTACATACTTCATTTACTGAAACAAAATTTCTGATTTGAGATCCATCAGAATTAATTATGATTTCTTTATTTAAAACAACTTGTTTACAAAAATCGTTTACTGCTAATTTCCAGCAATTTAAATTTTCATTGGAGGGTACGCCAAAAGTGTTTGATAATCTTATAATGTTAATTTCAATGAGATTTTTATTTTTCAATAATGTTTGTTCAGCAATTTTTTTAGATACTCCGTACGGGTCTTCTGATATTAATGGGCTTTTCTCATTTAAGACTCCTTCAAGCTTTGACTTGTAGACGTGAGCAGAAGAAAAATATATAAATTTTTGAACTTTATTATCAATTGCTTCGTTCACAAATGATCCTAGAATATTCTCGCTAAATTTATGAGATTCAAGCGGGTGCTTTTTTGAAAAATTTGAATCAGGAGACGCACAATGTATAATAATATCTTTCCCCGAACATATCTTTTTTAACGACGATGTTTTATTCCAATCAACATTTAAAGTTTTTAATTTTCTAAGTTTTGATCCTATAATAGATCTAGAGCAAATTGAAATTTCATAGTTATCCTTTTGACTCAAAAACGCGGCTATTGATCCTGCTAAATAACCTGTCCCTCCTGTTATTAAAATTTTTTTCTTCACCCTATTTTATTTAATTCCAAAAAAATGGAACTTTTTTGTCATTTAGAGAAAAAGTGGTTGATTCATTAGGGTCGTGCTCAATATCCGTACAATTGACAAGTAGTGCATTTGGTCTAGAAAGGCATTTAAACCCATAAATAACACCTGGGGGGATTGTTATTCTAAAATAATTATGTGGTCTACCGAGGTTTATCTCTATTAAATTATTAAATGATGGTGACTCTTTTCTGTAATCATACAATACCATTTTTATTGTACCTGAAGGAACTGAAATATTTTGGGTTTGTTTTGAATGAAGTTTCCATCCTTTTATAGAATTGTAATTTATTTCAGAAAAATAACATTCCCCAAAGTTTTTAAATTCTGGTGAACTTAATCTTATCATATGTAAAACTGATCCTTTAGAATCAACTATTTGATTGAGACTTACAATTATTACTCCGTTTATTTCTGATCCTTTCATTTAAAAGGAATTAATTAATCCAGTCTCTTTTTCTATCAATTCCTGTTTTTTCATATTTATTTATTTGTTCTAACGTAAATTCATACATATTTTTAGAACTAGAAAAATATTTTTTATACCAATCCGAAATGTAAATTAATGTTTCATTGAAATCTAAATTTGGTTCCCAGTTAATCAAATTTTTAGCTTTATCACAATTTAGTTTTAATAATCCTGCTTCATTGAATTTTGGCTTAAAATCATGAATTTTAATTGCATTATCAATTACATTCCATCCCCATCTTTCAGCTAAGTTTTCCAATAAAACTTTGACAGTTATATTTTGACTTGAATCAGGTCCAAAATTGAAAGGCTCTCCATTCAAATCTTTATCATTTAATATTTTGGCCCCTAAAGACAAATATCCTGACAAAGGTTCTAAAACGTGCTGCCATGGTCGTGTTGCATTGGGGCTTCTTATTTCAACTACTTTTTTATCTTTCCAAGAATTTATCGTATCTACTATAATCCTATCCTGAGCAAAGTCTCCCCCTCCAATAACGTTGCCTGCCCTCCCAATAGCTAACTTTACAGAATGGTCTTTTTTAAAAAATGAATGAAAATAGGACTTTATGATTAACTCTGCAGCTCCTTTAGAACCACTATAAACATCCTTACCCCCTAATGCATCAATTTCTTCATAACCTTTTTCTTGCTCAACATTATCATAACATTTATCACTAGTAATAATTACTGCAATGCATTTTTTTTTATAAAACCTTAAAACTTCTAGAATATTCATAGTCCCAATAACATTGGTAGAAACTGTGTTGACTGGGTCTGAGTATGATTTTGAAACTATTGCTTGTGCAGCAAGATGAAAAATAAAATCTGGCTTGTGAGTTGAAATGATTTTTTTCATTTCTTTTAAATCTCTAATATCAACAAGATAATGAAGAATTTTTTTTTCCACTTTTAGAGACTCAAACATTGAAGGATTAGTAGGGACATCTATAGATATCCCTACTATTTTTGCTCCTAATTTCAATAGCCAAGTAACTAGCCAGCTTCCTTTAAAACCTGTATGGCCTGTCACTAAAACAGTTTTTCCTTTGTATGAATTTTGAAACATCTAAAAACTTATTTTAACCAAGGAGGATTATTGGAGTTCAAAAGGCTCTCTAAAATTTCTTTTTCTCTTATTGTGTCCATACATTGCCAAAAATCGTGATGCTTATAAGCCATTAATTCCCCTGTTTTTGAAAGGTTCTCTAAGGGCTCTCGTTCGAGCATTATAGAATCATTTTCTATGTAATCGAAGATCTCTTTATTAAAAACAAAAAAACCTCCGTTAATCCAACCTTTTCCAGCCTGTGGTTTCTCTGCAAACTCTTCAACTTTATTTTTATTAATTATTAATTCTCCAAACCTAACAGGAGGCCTTACTGCCGTTACAGTTGCGATTTTACCGTGAGATTTATGAAACTGTAATAATTTGGTTAAATCAACATTTGATACACCATCTCCATAAGTTAACATGAAGGTGTCTTCATTTTTCAAGTTTTCTTTTAATCTTAATAATCTTCCACCTGTCATCGTTTTTAATCCCGTATCTGTTAAATCTATATTCCAGTTTTCATTTATATCATTAATAAAATTAGTCTTTCCTGTTTTAACATTTACGGAAAAGTCATTATTCAGAGAATTATAATTTAAAAAATAATCTTTGATGAAATCTGATTTATATCCTAAAGCAAGTTGAAAATTATTAATATTGTGTTTTTCAAAAATCTTCATTATATGCCATAAAATTGGCCTACCCCCTATTTCAACCATTGGTTTTGGTTTCAATTGAGTTTCTTCTCCTAATCGAGTTCCAAATCCTCCACAAAGTAAGACTGCTTTCATTTTAATCAATTAAAATTTAAATAAACTATTATAACTATCAATCATCTTTTTTAATCCAAATTTACTATTGAATTTTTTATAAGATGCTTTCCCCATTTCAATAATACTTCCCCTATTTTCAATAAAATATTGAATTTTATTTGATAAATCTAAAGGATTATTTGTTTCGATTAAAAAACCATTAATCCCATGATCAATTTGCTCATTAACACCTCCAACATTAGTTGATATAATGGGTAACCCAACACTCATTGCCTCTAAAATTGAAATAGGGAGTCCTTCAACAAAAGATGAACAAATTAATAAGTCACTACCATAATAATAGGGCATAGTATCTTCTATAAATCCTGTAACTGTAACATAATTTTTAATATCATTATCTTTTAAAAAATCATCAAACCTGTTCTTTACATTTATGTCTACAATATTACCCACAAATGTTATATGAATATTTTTAATATTTCTTGCTATTAAATTTACTAGGCTTTTTAAAAGTAAAACTTGGTTTTTATTATAATCAAAATAACCGATATGGAGGATTTTCAATTTTGAGGAATGATTGTAATTTTTTAATTTATTTTTTTTTAATCCATTATGTATAACAAGGGGAGGGGTTTTAAAAAATCTCAATTCTGTAAACTTCTTAGATGCTGCCTGAGATATTGTGATAATCTTGGATGAATTTTCAATTATTCTATCCCAAAAGAAATCTAATAAAAATAAGTATTTCCTATATTTTACAGGATTACTGTGAAAAGCATAAAATTTCAATTTTATAGATGGTATTAGTGAGGCTGCCATTAATGAAGTTGCATTATATAAGCCTCCTGGGTGACCTCCATTATGGGAAAAAAAATGAGATGCACTATATCTCTGAAGCTTGAAATAAAAATAAAATATTGAATACAATAGTAAAGGATAAACTAAAAACAATGAGATAAATTTTAATAAAAAATAAATAAATTTATTACTGCTAAATCTATTAATTTTCTCATGAATTTCAGCTGGAGTCAACAAACTATAAGTCGATACTTTAACTTTCTCCTCTAATTTCTCATTTAGAATAATTCTTTTATTTGATCTTTTATTTATTATCAAAATTATTTCATCTGCGATCAAGTTTTGAAGTAGAATATTTGCAACTTTATCTGAACCCCCTGCTATATAGCTTTCAACAAAAAAAATTAATTTCATTTTTTAGCAGAACTAATTACTGTTGCTGGATTTCCTGCGACTACAGTATATTCTTCAACATCTTTAGTAACAACTGCGCCAGAGGCAACTATAGCTCCCTTACCAATTTTTACACCCTTTAAAATTATACTGTTAAATCCTATCCAAACATCATCAGAAATTACGATGGAACTTTTCTTTACATCAAAAAGAGAAGAGATAGTATTGGTTTTGTATACTTTTTTAAAATGTTCACGCCTGGATTTACCTGAAATAGGGTGTGAATCATTATCCATTATGTTTACACCAAATGAAATGAGAACATTAGACCCAATAGTAATTTTTTCAGCAGACCAAATTTTTGAGTTTTCACCAATATAAGTTTTATCTCCAATGGTAATCCCCTTGGAATTAAAATCAACTAATAATTGGCCTGCTATCAAACACCTATCACCTATCTCAATTTTACTTCTGTTATTATCAAGGTTTATTATCTCTGATTTTAAAAAAAATTTAATCCCTTTTCCGGATTTACATTTCCTTTTTTGGATTAATGAATGGTATTTAGATCTTAAAAAGGTTATCATATTCTTAGACTTTTCCTGTATTTTTTGTTTCAACTAATGTGTAGCAAGAACCTTGAATTAAATAACTTGAAAAGTTTTTAATTTTTTTATTTATCCAGCAAGATATTTTTATTTCAATTCTTCTTAAAATAGATTTTCTAAGGTCTATATATTGCTGGTGCTGAGAATCTTTTATATAAAAACAATATGGGATGAATTTTTTTTCTATAACCTCATGGTGTTTTTTTAAAAATGATGTTACTGATAAAAAAGAAAAGAAATGAACATGTCCAAGCACTTTTGTTTGGTTTTTGTAATAACGAAATAAAAGAGAAATATTTCTTATGAGATCAAATAAATTTATCTCAATTGGAATATTATATATTATATTTTTTGTCATTTTATTTAAAATTTTTGCCGCTAAGTTTTTTTTTGGAATATGTTCAATAACATCAATCATTAAGATCAAATCATAGTCTTTTTCTCTACAGTCCTCTAATGAGCAATTTAAAAGTTTGTTAATTTTTGGATTATTTTCTTTTTGGATTTTCAACATTCCCGCTGATAAATCCAGACAATCTAATATTACATTTATACCTCTTCTCAGAAAAAATTCCATAACCATTTTACCGATTATACCTGCGCCCCCACCTATATCAAGTATTTTAATTTTTTTATCTTGAATTTTTATTCTTTCTAAGAATTTTCTAATGTTATTGAATTTAAATTCTGAATCCTCAATATGTATTGTTGGATTATTTTCAAGATAAGTATTGTCATTATATATATCAGACATCTACTTATTTTTTGTTATTAATTCCTTTAACCATATGTTTTTCCAATTACTATCACTAATACAAAATTTTGATTTAAATTTTGTTATAATTTGTTGTGTTGAATCTTTTAACCACCAATCATCTATTGAGTCATAATATTTATTAATGTGAGTTGATGCCAGTTTAGGGTTATCAAAAATTATGTTAGCATCCTTCAATTCAAGGAAAATATCAATCACCTCATCTCGTAAATAATCTTTAAAATTTGATAAAAATAGAACAGTAGGTATGTTCATTGAAATAGATTCAAGAAAAGGAGTGCCAAAATGATTCGTAAGATGAATTTTGGATTTATACAAACTAATATGAAAATCTTTAATTTTATCTTCTTTTAATCTATAATTTAGTTGCATCGTTATTAAATTATCTTGTTTAAGCTCCCTTTTAACCAAAGACTCCTTTATTTCAGGCAATAATCCTTTCAGTACTTTATTTGAATCTTCAATAATATTTTGTTTTTCAATAAAATAAAGATGAATTGTTTCTAATAATCCTGAGTAGTTAGTAACTGAGGGGAACGTGAAAACTATTCTAGATCTTGATTTATAATTAGTTTCTTTATTAAGCGATAATTTAGGGTGGGGCAACTTTAAATCTCCCCAGCCCCAGGTGTAATATTTATCTGCAACTGATCTTTCATATTCTTCAGCTGAAATTAATCTAAATGTTCCATAACCATTTCCATGTTGAACTATAGAAAGGCTATTGTTTGGATTAAAGGCCACGATATATTTAAAAAATTCATTTGTGTGTATTGAATTGGCTGTAAAGAAACCTTTGCATTTTTGATGTTTTGAGTGCCATTCTTTTGATTTTTCCCTTAAATCATAAAAGCTCTCTAGATAACAAGTTGGAATAAACTTAAACAATATTATTGAAGAAATATTTAGTAATTCACTACTATTCTCATAATTAAAAGAACCTAATTCTTTTCGCGTAGAATAGTCTAAATCATTATTGCTTTCATTTTTAGTAAACTCATAGTGAATTATTTTGCCTTTACTTTTTAAAAAAAACCAAATTGAGTTGAAAATATATTTTCTAGTATAATATGGGTCTACTACCAAAATAAAATCATCAAATAATATTTTATTTATTTTCACTAAAATTCGTCCCAATAGCGGCTTTATACTTTTTTTGATTTTAGCAAAAAAACTTGTTTTAAATTTTTTTCCTTTTTTCGCTTTTGATAGATCAACGTTTGTTTTATTTATATTGTTTTTTAAGTTTATAATTGAAGAAAATAATTTTTGATTAAATAAATCATCAGAATATGATTTCTGATAATACGAATTAGAATCTGAACTTAACTCATAATTAAAGTCACTAGTTTTAGTCGAAATGTTTGGATATAGGTCTATTGCATTATTCACTAAAATAATTTTCTCAAATACATTACTTACGAAGTGAAAGAGCCATCTTCCAATTATAATTTTATAATATTTTTTGTTTTCATTAATTTCAAAATGTCGATTGTAAGTATTAGTTAAATCCACTAATAAAGATTCTGTTACATTATTTATCTCTTCATAAATTTCTTTAATCTGATTTGCTTTGAATGGATATTCAATTACTTCTAAATTCTCTGAATTAATTGTTTTTGATTTTAAACACCAATCAGCAATAAATAAATATTTATCAAAATCGTCATCTAGTTCCTCTATTGAGGTTTTAATAAGTTCTTTTTTCAAAAATAAATTAATAACTGTTCAATAAGCTTTCAGCTAATTTAAAGTCAAGTAAATTATCGATATCAAGACCTTCTTCAATAGACGTTAAATAGTAATCTGTATTACTATTTATTATTTTTTTTGTCTTTATTAAATTTTCAACATTAAAAACATATATTGATCCCGTGATAAAATAATATTTTGGGAAGTCTTGACGCCTAGAAAAACTTTTTAAATTTTGAAATTCTACTATTTTTCCTTTAACTATTTTAATTGTTTCATAAGGATGTTGTGAACATTCACAAATTGTAACTAACGAAGTTGAATTCTTAGATTCATATTTTTTTAAAACATTATCGATCAAATTATTTTTCCGTATTGGGCTAGTAGGTTGTAAATAAACAATGTTTTCTACTAAAATATTTTTGTTTTTTTTTAACCAGTTTAAGTGATACATAATAACTGCTATTGCAGTTGCTTTATCCCCTGATATTGATGATGGTCTTTTATACAATGACTTAACTCCATGATTTTTTGAAAGTTCAATTATTTTGTTGGAATCAGATGTTAAATGTATATCACTTAATAGACTAGAAGTTTTAGCTTTTTCAAATGTATATTGTATTAATGGTTTACCTCCCAAGCTATAAATATTTTTGTCTTTTACACCCTTAGATCCACTTCGAGCTGGAATTAATCCTAAGTATTTAATTTTTTTCAATTATGAAGTGAATTTATTACACTCAAAATATTTTTCCCTAAATTAATACATTCATCCTCAGACCAATTAACCATAACAGGAAGAGAAACAGATCTTTCTAATAGTTCATCAGATTTTTTCCATTCTGTATTATAATTTTTATAATAAGGAGTATTTTTCCAGACCTGAGTAAAGTATTTGTTAAAATGCCAACGCATCGCATCTGGAATATTTTTAGTTCCTATGCCAATGTTTAAAAGTTTTTGAACACATTTATCGGCTAAATTTTTATTTTCTAAATAAAAAATTATTGTGTCTGCTAATTCATTTTGATCAGTTATTTTTCTAAAATTAATTTTATCAGATTCTTTGATTATGCTTTTTATTAGAGCTTTATTCTTTCTATTTTTATTGACAATAAATTCTAATTTTTTTAATTGTTCTATTGCAATAGCAGCCTGAATTTCTGTCATTCTAAAATTAAATCCGTAAAAAGAAGCTGTATCATTTCCTCTAAGGAAGTCAGGGTTATTTTCATGCCCATGATCAATAAAATTTAAAGATTTTGTGATAATTTTTTTATTCTTCGATACAATAATTCCTCCCTCACCGGCAGTAATTGTTTTTCCAAAATCTAAACTGAAAACTGCTGCATCCCCCAAAAAACCAACTTTATCTCCACGATATTCAGCTCCTAAAGCTTCACAGGCATCTTCTAAGACTAATAAATTATGTTTTTTTGCAATATCATTAATTTCTTTCATTTGGGAAGGATTACCTAGCATGTGTACAGGTATTACCATTTTAGTTTTTTTAGTTATGGCATTTTCAAAATTGACAGGGTCAATATTGAAGGTTTCATTTATATCCACAACTACTGGTCTAGCACCACAGGCAAGAATAGCTTCAATAGTTGCAATAAATGTAAATGATTGAGTAATGACTTCATCTCCTGGCTTTATACCCATTGCTTTCATAGCTACATACTGAGCCGCAGTACCAGATGAGCACGCTGCAGAAAATCCACCTCCTAGTTTTTGAGCGAATAATTTTTCAAACTTTCTAACTCTAAAAATATTATTCCTGCGTTCATTAAAGCCATGAGCAAATAAAACTCCGTTACTTTTTTCAAAAACATCATTTACTGCTTTTTTTTCTTCTTTTCCTATTATTTCAAATCCTGGCAAAATTGATTTTTTTTAAAATTAAATGTCGATAAAAGTTTTTTGCTTTTCAATCTCCCAAAATGATTTTTTTAAAATTTCATTTAAAAAAAGCTCAGCACTATTACCTGAGCCAAAGTTATTTCTGGACTTTTTAATCTCTTGATTTAAAGCTTTTTTTATTGAACCTAAAATTGATTCCTTTTGATAATCTGAATGAATTATATGCTTATAATTAGACCTATTATTTTGTCTTGTCCCAATATTAATTGTTGGAATATTATAATATGGAGCTTCTCTAATACCTGCACTTGAATTTCCTATTATAAATTTTGAATTTTTCAACATAACTAAAAAATGTTCTAGTCTCACAGAAGGGTATATTTTAAATTTTTTATTTTGTTTAATTACTGAATAATTTTCAATTATTTTTTGTGAGCCTAGATCATTATTCGGATAAATAATTATGTAATTATAATTGGACTCAATTAATGAGGAAATTAGACTTTTACTATACCTTTCAATATTTTCAATCTCAGTAGTAATAGGATGAAACATAACAATTCCAAAGTTTTCAAATGAAAACTCATATCTTTCTCTTACTTCACTTAAAGTTGGTAGATTTTTTGAAAACAATATATCAATATCTGGAGAGCCTATAACAAATATATTTTTAGAATTTTCGCCCATCTGTTCTAGTCTTTTTTTAGAAGAAACATTTGAAACAAAATGTATATGACTCATTTTTGAAACTGAATGCCTTATAAGTTCATCAATTGTCCCTGAGACTTCACCACCCTCTATATGTGCTACCAAAATATTATTAAATGCACCAACTATTGCACCAGCTAAAGCCTCAGATCTATCCCCATGGACAATTATTAAATCTGAAGGATTTTCATGGATAAAGCTTGAAAAACCATCAATTGTTTTTGATAAACTGGTTTCCATACTGTTGTCATTCCCATGGTTTATAAATTGATGGACATTTTTATATTTATAACTTAAAATTTCATTAATTGTATAGCCATACTTTTTTTGAAGATGCATTCCGGTTGCGAAAATATTAACATTAAAATTATTTGCTTTTAATAATTTGTCGATTAAGGCTTTTAATTTTCCGAAATCAGCTCTAGTTCCAGTAAGAAATGTAACCGTCTTTTTTATCATTTAAAACATTTATTTATAATCCTCTGCCTTTATTTGTGAATCATTTTTAATATTTTTTTTTGCTACTTTCCCTAAAATATCATCATAAAATTCTGCAAGCAGACCACCCTTCCCTGGTCTTTTAACCCAAATATTTTCTTTTGTGAAAGTTTCACCTTTTTTAATATCACTAATTGAACAAACTGTTGAATAAGCAAAATCAATTGTTACTTGCTCTTCTTTAATAATTTTTTTTTCACCTCCTCTTTGTTTAAAAATAATTTTAGCCCCTTCAATTAATTCTTTTGTAGACTTAGGATCCATAGAACACACAATATCTGGTCCATATCGGTTCATTGAGTCAGTAAAATGTCTTTCTAAAATTGATGCTCCTAATGCTACGGCACCAAAACATGCATGATTTGATATCGTGTGGTCACTTAAGCCGATCGGGCAATCTGGAAAATTTTTATTTAGTTGATTTATTGAGCCTAATCTAACTAGATGATCAGGAGTTGGGTATAAATTTGTGGTATGTAATAAAGCATATTGAATTTTATGTTTTTTAAAAATTGAGACTGCATTTGAAACAGAGTCAATTGTGTTCATCCCAGTACTCAATATAATTGGTTTTTTAAATGAGCATATATGTTCAATTAAAGGGTAATTATTGCATTCTCCCGAACCAATTTTAAATGCTGGGACTTCCCAAGAATTTAATCTGTTGGCTGCTTCTCTTCCAAATGGAGTACTAATAAAAATCATTCTCATTTTTTCGACATAAAGCTTTAACTCTAATTCTTCTTCCTCACTTAATGAACATTCGTTCATTATTTCATAAATGCTTTTCTTTGAATTCCCAGGAATAGTTTCTTTTGCAGCTTTTGACATTTCATCATCAACTATATGTGTTTGATGCTTAATTATTTCTACACCAGCGGCAAATGCAGCGTCAACCATCTTTTTTGCTATATTAAGAGATCCACCATGATTTATTCCTATTTCAGCAATAACAAGAGGTTCAAAGTCATATCCAATTTTTCGACTTGCAATTTCAATATATGGGTGCTTCATTAAAATTTGAATTATTTGTTTTAGATCTACATTTTTTTAATTAGTGAAATAACTTTTTCTTTTGTAAATATATCCATCCATTTTTTTCCAAATGCATTTTCGAGTGGCTTTTCGTTTTTTAATGTAGCATCAGCAATTTTTTCAATCTGATATTGAGTGATTTGCTCATTTATTATTTTAGGAAGTTCTACATCAAATTTTTTCAGAAAATCTCTAAATTCTATTACTTCAGGGTAATATTCTTCAAGCTGATTAAATGCTATGCATATAGCGAAACCATGATGTAATCCTAAAACCAAACTTAAGCCATATGAAAGTGGATGACATATTCCAACATTTGAATTAGCTATAGAGATTCCACCCATAACAGAAGCTACCATTAATTTTTCATAATTCATTTTTCTGAAAAATACATCTCTCATCATTTCCAATGATTTCTCAGCAAAAGCTATTGTTAATTCATCATTCTGCGATCCTCTAAGAGATTCAACATTGTGGACAAAACAATCCATTGCTGTAAAGAAAAATTGATCTTTGGGTACAGTTTTAAGTAAAGTTGGGTCTAAAATTACTTGATCAAATACACTTTGATCACTATTGACTCCTAGTTTTTTTATTTTGCTGGTAACTACTGCTGTTCTGGTAAATTCCGCTCCAGTTCCTGCTATTGTTGGTATGCCAATTTTAAAAACCGCCTTATTTTTTACTAGATCCCACCCCTGATAATTTTGAGCCTTCCCTGGATTAGTTAGTAATATTGATATAATTTTAGAAATATCAAGTGTACTCCCTCCACCGATTCCAACTATCGAACATGGAAGATTTGATTTAAATTTTTTTACTCTTTGAACTAATTTATCAATATACTCAGCTTTTGGTTCATCAGTAGTATCAATAAATAATATCATATCATTATGTTCTACAGGTAAATTTTCTCTCAAATTATTATTTTCAAAAAAATGATCAATACAGAATACAACAAAAGAATTTATATTTATTCTCTTTGGCTTAATAACAGAATTTAATTGTGATAATGAACCTTCACCTAAAATGTATTTTTTTACTAATGTTGAATTTTTCATAATCTTATAATATTTGAGGAAAGTATTTATTTCAATTTTTCAATTTTTTCAATCGATCCCTTATCTATTTTGATTAAATAATCACATTTTTTAACTGACGATAGCCTATGAGCAATTATGATTTTAGTTTTACCTTCAAGTTGATCAATACAATCCACTATTGCATCTTCAGTATCGTAGTCAAGTGAACTTGTGGCCTCATCAAATATTAAAAAAGAAGGATTATGATATAGTGCCCTGGCAATACCTATTCTTTGTAGTTGCCCTCCAGATAGCCTTACACCTCTTTCGCCAACCATAGTCTCAATTCCATCAGGAAGTGTCCCAATAAATTTTTTAAGTTGAGAATATTTTAATGCATTGGCTAATGCTTTATGATCTAATAATTTTTTATTTAATCCAAATACTATATTATTTTCTATTGTATCGTCCATTAAGAAAATATCTTGAGGAACATATCCAATATTTTTTTGCCATTCCCTTAAGTCAAAAGATTTTTTGCTAATATCCAGGTTATCAATAAGAATTTTACCTTTTTGAGGTTTTAAAAGACCTAATAAAATATTGACTAAAGTACTCTTTCCGGATCCTGTTTCTCCAATAATTCCAATTGATTCTCCTTTTTTTATTTCAAAACTTAAATCTTTTATTACAGGTAAACCTAAACTCCCATATCGATAAGAAATATTATTTAAAACTATTTTATTAAAATGATAAGTCCTAATTTCTGGAATTTTGAAATTACTTTCAATATCGTTTTTATTAGAATTTACTATGTCATTATGTATTATATTTACTGATGTCTCATTAAACCTTAAAGTTTGTATTGAATGAAAAACTTTTGATGCGGAGGGAATTAACCTAAAAGCAGCTCCAGTAAATAGAGCTATTATAGGAAGTATTGAAGAGTAATCTTTTCCTTGGTAGATAATTGAAATTATCAGAATACATAATAATAATATAGCAATAAACTCAATCCAAACCCTGGGAATCTGTTGAACTATTGAATTTAATCTCTCATATTTTGTGTATTTTTCAAAATGTGTTAAAAACCTCTCTTCAAATTCTTTCTCTCTTCCAAGAATTTTTATCATTTTGATACCTCCTAATCCTTCAATTACAGATTGAATACTTTTTCCTTGATGAAAAACTTTTTCCTGCCCCCATTTAAATATTTTTGATTTTGAAAATTTTGAAAAACATCCTCCAACTAAACTAGCCAATATTATTATTAAAATTGTTCCCAGAGGTTCCATTTGAATCAATAATATAATAATTGAAAACATTAATACTAACTCCATAAATAATGTCATTATTGCTAATAATGAACTATATAAGCTTTGCGCTTCAATATTAATATTTCTAATAAGATCCGAAGAATTATTATTCAAGTGAAATACATAAGTTTGATTCAAATATTTAGAAAATAATTTTTTTGATATATAAAGGTGAAAATCAGTTACAAATTTATTTTGCCAAAAAATTGAGTAACTTAAAAAAAATCCTTTCAACATATATACTAGAACTATTAATACAATTCCTACAATAATTATTTTTTCTTGTGATGGAAAATTAAAAAAGGAGCTTATTAAATCAAATTTTGAGAATTGATTTAAATAATTTGGTTCAACCAATATGCCGATAGCAGGTATTATTAATCCTAATCCTAAAAGTTCTAGTCCGCTTGAAAGCAATACCAATACTACTAAAAAAAATATCTTCTTTTTTTGACTTACATTTAATAAACCAACTATTTTTTTTAGAGAATCCTTACCTATATAGTTTAGGGTTTTCATTTTAGCTGTTTAATACTATTTTTTAAATTCTTGACTAATTCATTTACATTATTACTTTTCTCCCCAATATTTAAATGCTGTAGTGGATCGGTCGTTTTTGTTTTTGGTATATGCCTCAGGATTTTTTTTCCAAATAAGCTAGCTTCAACTAGTAAACTAGAAAACATTCCTATTATAATGTCAGAATGATAAATTAGAGAATTTACGTCTGTAGAATTTATAATAACTGAATTGCTTACAGGAAATTCTATCATACATTTTGATAAATTAGATATGTTCTGATTTGGATGAAGTTTTAGTAGAAAATTAAAATTGGAGGCTCCAATTGAATCTAAAGCTTTTGAGATATCTTTCCAAATATCAGTTTCATCAAAAGAAAAAATATTCCCCTTGTTTAAATTAGATAATGGATCTGGTGCAAATAAAATTATTGTTTTATTGTGATCGATCATTATATTTTTAAAGAAATTATTCTTTAATATTTTAGGTTCCCATTTAATTAAATATTCATGGTAAAAATTACCCGATATTTGGATTTTAGAATTTTTGTTTAGTTCAGCTTTTTTAGCTAAAATTAAAGCTCGTTGATCTGTTACGAATATTTTATCTGGAAAAATATATTTGTCATTTAAATTAAATCTATCGTTAAAATTAGTATAGTGATCAACGAAAGAGTAAGTCTTTAAATTTAACTTATTACCCTCTGAAATAAATTTTAATTCAATGTCCGATGTGTAAGAAGTTGCTGTAAAAATATAGTCAGGCTTGTATTCATTTATTATAGAGTATTCTTTTTCCAATTCATAAGCTTCTACATTTAAATTAAAGTCTGAAAAGAAGTCATAATGTCTATCTGAAATAAGCTTACAATTTTTAATCCTATTCAAATACACTAAAGCTAAAATAGGCTTTGCTCCTCCAGGATCACTGAACACGAACAAACCTCTACCATTTAAAAAATTTAACAAATTTAAATAAATTTATTTTGGCCCATTTTCGGATAATTTATCTAAAATCAAAGATATCTCATTGTCTTTTTTATTTATCTCAGAAATAATTTGCCTTGCCTCTTCAGGGGAATTTTTGAAAGCTAATCTTAAAATATTCATCCAATTTATATTGTTTTTTTGTCTAACTTTTTCTAATTCATCTATAATTTCCAAATCTGTCATAATTGTTTTAATTTTTTTTAAAAAATATATTGGGAGTTTGTTTTTCGACAACTTTATTAATATTTATTATTTATTTTATGAGTTATAAGTTTTAATTTATCTGAAATCTTATGAAAAAATATAGAATAATCAAATTGAGTTGAGTTTTTATAAAAGACTTTTTGATACATTGATAAAACAAAATCGATAGTAACGAGAATACTATAATTAATAAAGTCAAGTATAAATGATTTTGATAATTCGCTGCTTAGATCCGAATATATTTTGTCAAAAACTAAACTTGTATCTCCCTTTAGATTATCATTAACCATTTTTTTAAAATTCAAATTATTTTTAGCTTTTAGATTCTTGTCAAGAATTAGCTTAAAGAGACCATTCATATCTTTAGGGTTATAACTATAATCATATACAACTCTTAAAAATGGATCAAATTTTGATGTTGAACTTTTTGTATTTATTATCTCATCTATAGTGATAACAGGAATTTTTTGTATGGATGCATCAATGAATGATGAGCTTGCTACACCAACAATTTTATCGCATTCAGACATCCATTCTGAAACATCATGGTCTTGATTTAATTCAAATCTCCCATTAAATTTAGATACCAACATTTCATATGTTTTCAAATTTTCATTTGGATGTGGTCTATAACTAATAATATAATCTGACTCCTTAATTATTTTATTAAAAATCTCTAAATATAAAAATATAGCTTCTGATTCAGATTTTATCCTTCCACGGGATTTCTCAACTTCATCCATTGAATTTTCTATTAAATAAAACCACATTGGATTTCTATCATAGAGATCATTCATCATTGGAAATCTTCCTATAAATCCAATTTTATTTTTATTCTCATCTGAAATTTCTGAATAAGCTTTTGAAATAGGAAATCTATTATAACCCGTTTTTTTTAACTTATTTATGTCATTTATTTTACGATTATTTTTAAACCATAAATATGGATTTTTACCCCAAAAAAAGATTGAGTTTATGTAGTCATAAATTTTATTCTTAGGATACATAACTTGATATTCTGAGTCATCTGCAATTCCTTCAGAAGGCAAGAAATAAATCTTACATTTTCCTTTGATTGAATATTTAATTATTTCTTTTGGTAGAATATTTATTTGTCCGACTAAAAACAACTTTTGAGGAATAATAATCCTTAGAAACTTACTGAGATTTCTTCTAGAACAAATAATCGATTTATATCCATTTTTATCTAATTTATCTTTAATTATAAAACATGTTGAAAAATCTCTTCTTAATGAATCTGCATATAGAAAAATTATATTTGTTTGAATAGCCACTTTTATATTTGTTATATAAATTAAAATTTAATTTAAAAGATATGTTGGTAATTAATGCTATTGTTTATTACATCAACTATTTTCTTAATCTGCTTATCTTCTAAAAAAGGGTAAATTGGAAGGCTAATAGCTTTTGAATAATAATCTTCACTATTTGGAAAATCTTCATAATTAAAACTCGCCGAGTAATATGGGTGCCTGTAGATTGGAATATAATGGATATTTACCAAAAACCCTTGTTCTCTTAATCTCTCAAATATTTCATTTCTATTAAATCCTTTTTTATTCGACACCTTAATTATGTATAGATGATAGGAAGAAAAAGTTTTTTTAATTTGAAATGGAGTTTCTATATTCCCTTTATCTTTTAAAAGCTCATTATATCTTTTAGCAATTTGATGTCTTTTCTCTACAAATAACTTAAGTTTTTTAATTTGATTAATCCCTAATGCTGCTTGTAAATCATTAAGTCTATAATTAAAGCCCAAAACCTTTTGTTCATAATACCAAGATCCGTGTTTTTTATTCTGCATATCTTTCTGATTTCGTACAATACCATGACTCCTTAAATCATAAATTTTCCTATATAATTCCTCATTATTTGTCATACAGGCTCCACCCTCACATGTTGTTATTATTTTTACGGGATGAAAACTAAATACAGTGATATCACTGTATTTACATGATCCAACAGGCAGTCCATCATATTCACCTCCAATTGCATGTGAGGCATCTTCAATTATTTTGAAGCCATATAATTTTGATAAATTATAGATCTTCTTCATGTCGCATGATTGTCCAGATAAATGAACAGGAATTATTGCTTTTGGTAATTTCCCTTTTTTCTTAGCAAGAATTAATTTATCCTCCAAAGAATCAACTGACATATTATATGTTATTGGGTCTATATCGACAAAATCAATTTGTCCTCCACAATATTTAACACAATTAGCAGATGCTACGAAAGAGATTGGAGAGGTCCAAACAAGATCCCCTTTTGTTATTCCAATGGAGAGACAGGCTAAATGTAATGCACTTGTTGCATTTATTGTTGCTACTGCGAATTCAGCTTGGCAAAAAAATTGTAATTCTTTCTCAAATAAAGGCGTCATTGGTCCCTGAGTAAGAAAATCAGACTCCATGACTTCAATTACAGACTTTATATCGTCCTTGTCTATATTTTGTTTACCGTATGGTATCATTTCTTTAAAATTTTAGTTTTTCTGATAACTTTTTTTGTTCTAAAAATTTGTATTTAAATTCTGCAATCTCCCAATCATCTTCATTATCAATATCTTGAGATAGAATTGGTGGTAATTCTATTGGATATGTTGAATCTGAAAAAATTACAGAGTCCTTTTTAAAACTTTTAACATTAAGAAAATAAAATTGACCTACATCATGATAATGATCCAATAGATCTTGACTTCTATTATTTGTGTTTTCTGGCCACCTCATTTTTAATCGTTTATTTTCAATAACAAGAGATCTTTGAATTGGATAGGAAAATTTTACTACAGGAACAACTGATTTTGCATTCGTTGAACATACAATATCATATGCTCTTTTCAATATTTTGTGATTTATTAAAGGTGCTGTTGGATAAATACAACAAACATATTTAGGATTTATTCCAATTTTTTTATAATCAGTTAAAACCTCCTTAATTACGTCCGCCGTAGTTGAAAAATCAGAAGAATTTTTTTGAGATCTAATAAACGGAATTTTAACACCACCCTTCTTAGCAATTTTAGCAATTTCGTTATCATCAGTAGAAACCATAATTTCATCAAAAAAAATACATTTTTTAGCAGTTTTAATTGAATAACTAATTATTGGTTGGCCTAAAAATAGTTTAATATTTTTTTTGTGAATCCTCTTACTACCTCCTCTAGCTATAATGATTGCAATAGTCTTTATATCTTTTTTTTTCATTTTTTATTTAAAATACCATATTCAAATATTGAATAAAACTTTCCGTTTTTATAAATTGATTCTTTCCTTTCTCCCTCTTTTAGCATTCCAAGTTTTAATGCCAATTTTTGCATTCCAATATTTTGCGATGAAGTCCCGCAATATATACGATGTAAGTTTAACTTGTTAAAAGCATGGTTTATTACTAATTTACCTGCCTCAAACATTATTCCCTTTGCCCAAAAAGATTTTTCCCCTAGAACAAATGAAATTTCAGCGTTCCTGTCAACCCAATTAATTGATTGTAAACTTATATTACCAATATGGGCTTCTTCCTTTTTATGAATAATTGCTAGAACTACACAATTATTAGAATTTTTTGTCATCGTTACATATCCTTTTAATCTTTGACTATTAAGTGGAAATCTTCCATGAGAATTATATTTTACTACATCTTCATCATTTAACCATTTAATATAATTCCCTTCAACATCTTTTAGTTCAAGTGGTCTTAAATAAATGTTATCTCCTTCTAGAAAAATATTTTTAAGGTTATTGTTTTTCATAACTAATTTTTATAAATACAATTTTATTCATTAAAATTATTTTTGGATTTACGGCCAACCCCTTCCAACTGTTATATAATTATCTGTTTTTTCATTGTATTTCAATTTACTATTAATAGAGAATTTAATTTTCTTTTCTTTTTTAATCCCTTTGGAATTATCCATATTATTTAATTCACTCCAACCATTAAATTCCCATTTTCTGTGGCTTATTTTTTTCCAAAATTTCTGATTCCTAAATTGATCCATAATAAGAGATAATCCCTTTTTTTCTATTCCTAACCAATCGGTAAACAACTCTAAATGTTCGGGCTCATTTAGCTGATGTTTTCTTACTAAATTTAATCCTTGCTGACGTGAAATTCTACCAAATCTAATTTCTCTACTTGCATGATCAGTTACTTTAGAATAACCATGCTTATATAATTTAAATAAATCATGAAGATTCATGTAATTATAACAATCTACATAATCGTAGGTTTCAAATGTTCTAGGAAATGATGAGGTTAAGTAGCCGTATTTATCTATCATTTTTTCATGTTGTTCCTTAGGATCCCATCTGATATAATTTCCTAAATATATTCCTCTAACATTGTTCTCGCTTAAATCGATATCTGTCGGATATTGATATTGCCATAAATCTGTTTTTACTAATTCGTCATGGGGCAAAATAAGATCATTAGCTTCGTAATTAAATAAATCATGATCTTTTCTATATCGCCTTGTCATTTCTACTTCGTTTAAATGGGAAAACATTCCTACTTGTTCAACCCCTTGATGAGCACCCCATATTATCAAAGGAATTTTATACCTGACCGCTGTTTGTACTGGAAAAACTGTTTGCCCTGCTAAAATTGGCCAATATATATTTCCAAATTCTCTTAATGTTTTTCTAGTGATTTTTTTAACCGATAATGGATTTACATTTTGATAAATAATATCACAATTAAATTGAATCCTCAAATTTGCAAGATTCTTTATCCCTAAGGGAGTATTATAGTATTTGTTATAAGAAACCAAGAGCGGATTAAGTCCTAAAATATTTTTCACAACATGAACTATATAATATGAATCATTTGCCCCTGTTACGGGAACAATACAATCATAATTTTCACATTTTCGATTACGATAATTAGAAACTATCCTTTCTAATTTTTTAAACCTTTCGCCCCAATCTAAAAAATCTTTTTCTTCATGTATTTTGCATCCAGAACAAATTCCATCATCATTAATAACGATTCCTAAGGGGTGATCTGAAGAATAAAGACATCTTTTACAAAATTTTAAAGTCATAAATTAAATAATTGAAGAGTAAATTGGAGGTCTTAAGTAATTAGATTTTATTGGTTTTTTAAATAATTGAACCGAATGTTCTCTATAATTTAAAAAATTTCCAATCCCCACTGCAGAAACTTGTTTTTTAGAAAACAGATCTTGCATTTGCTTTACCTCACTTATTCCACCAAAAGCGATTAATTGTGTATCAATATTTGGAAAAAGAGAAATTAAATCAGTATCAAAAGAATCTGGCAAACCTTCGGTTTCTTTATTAATTAGTAAAACTTCAGAAAATATGTCTTTGTTAGAAATTATTTCTAAAAACTCTTTGTCTAATTCTCTTTTTTTTTTGGATTCATAATTATACAAAAGTAATTCATTACCATCCTTAACTATTGGTAAAGAAGCGATTATCGCTTGCGAGCCAAGTGCTTTTGAAATTTTTACAAGTTTACTATTTGAATCCCTTAATAAATGGTCTAAAGCTATTCTATCGGAGCCATGTTTAATTACATTTACTGCATCATTTGCATTTCTAATCCCTCCACAATAAATTATAGGAGTACAGATCTTTATCTCTCCCAGCTTATTTAACAACTCAAAATCTGGTCCTAATTGATTTAAAGATCTATCCGTGACTTGAATTAAAATCTCATCTACACCCCACCTATCAAGATTCTGGATTATGCATAAAGGATTGCCTAAAGGCAAATAATATTTATATGAAAAAGATTGAACAGCAAGTCCATTTCGAATAGTTACAACTCCAACTAATCTTTTCTTAACCATTAACTAATTTTTTAATTATAAATAATAATAATTTTTTGCCTGCTTCTTGACTTTTTTCGGGATGAAATTGAATACCCACTAAATTATTCTTCTTTATTATAGCAGGAATATTTTCATCATTAAAACTTGTATTGCCAATGATTAAGTTTTTATTCCCTTTAAACTTAAATGAATGATTAAAATAAAAATCATCTAACTTTGAATATATAAGGTCAGATTTCTCAACTTGACAAACATTATTCCATCCAATATGACATGATGCTTTATTTAGTGCTACAATTTCTCCATTTATTATTCCTAAGCCATTAGACTCTTGATATTCATATGATTTACTGCATAGCAACTGCATGCCGAGACAAATTCCAAGGATAGGTTTGTTTTTAGATGACCATTGAATTATAAATTCTGATAAATTATTATTTTTTAATTGCTTTATGGCCTCAGGAAAGGAACCAACGCCGGGCAAGATCAATATGTCTGATTTTGATAATACTTCAACCTCTTTACTTATTTTAACTCTAAACTCTAATGATTTTAATGTATAAAACAACGAATCTTGATTACCTAGATCATAATCAACAATTGCTACATCTATCATAATCCTACACCTACTTTAAATTTTCTTTTTATTTTACCGCTATCTTCTAAACTAAAAAGGTCTTTATTAACTACTTTTTTTACATTAGCCCAGAACTCTGATAATGATATATCAATATACTTGCAAAAGTCTATAATGTAATTTTCGGATATTTTACCTTCATATTTTTCAATTAATTTAATCCCTTCTTCTCTTGATATTAAACCATGTCTAATCCCTTCATTACAATAATCATTAACTCTTCCGAATCCATATTTATAATACTTTATCATTTGATTTAAAGAAACCCAATCTTCGTCTAATGAAAAACATCCCCAAAGATCACCAGTGTTTTCAAATGAATCTTCTCTAAGTTCTAGTCCATAGGAGGCCGAAAATTTACCATTATTAATAAGTGACCAGTCTTTCCAAAACCAGCCCAAATAAATTATTTGAATCCCAGAATCTTTAAATTCTTTTGATGAAGGATAAGAGTATGGAAAAACATCTGATTTTTCAAATCCATCCTCTATCAACCAATCTATATTACCCCCCTTTAGAGTATTCATTTCTCTTAAATTATTCCCGTCATAACCTGTTTTTCCAGCTGTATTTAAATCCCCTAATTGAAGTGCTGGATTTTCACCCCATAAAATTAGTTTAATTCCATACTTTATGGCAATTTGTGGAACCGAACTGAAAAGAGCTTGCTCACAACCCTTTGCCCAATTTAGATAATTTAAAAAGCTATTTTTAACAGAATTTTTCCATGTATTAGGTTTTAAAGATGTAATTATAGTGTCAAATCCTAGATTAATTAAATTAGAAATATTTTCCGTCCCTCTTGTTGTAATCTGCTCTGGGGGATAAGACAAGCAAACTAATAAAGGGTTTAATCCCAGTTTATCTCTAACCCAAAGAGCTTGTCTAGTACTATCTTTCCCACCACTAACTCCTATAATACAGTCAAAATGAGAGTCTTTGTTTTTATGAATTTTTAGCTGCTCCTCTAATATTTTAAACCGTTCATCAAAATCTGCTTTTAAGTGAATATTAAAATAATACTCACATGCAGGACAGATTCCGTCAGAATTAAATTTGGTTCCAGGCCTAGTATCTGTTTGTAAACATTTTATACAATATTTCATCTTTATTATTTTAGAAGCTCTAGATTTTTCCAAACTTTTTGAAAGGAATTAATCATCAAGTCAACTTCAATTTCATCCATTTCAAACATACACATTTGAAAACCTAAATAGTTTTTGTCTTCAAGTGACTCTGAAACAGGACATATACCTTTTTTATAGTTAATATTTCTTTTGTTAAACTCCGAATTCCAAGGAAAGCCTTTGGTTCCATATGCTTGTTTTTTTTGGAAAATTGGAAGTAAATGAATATTTGTATAGCTTAATGATAATCCTCTTAGACCTTCAGCCTTCAAAGCATCAAAAATATTTTCTCTTTTAGCTCCATTTAATTGGTTTAAATCTAATGACATAAAAAACATATAATAAACATGAGTGCAATTTTCTCTTATTTCAGGCAGTTTTAAACCATCTAAATTTTCAAGCCCTTCATATAGTTTCTTAGCTACTAATTGTCTTGATAAAATTAAATTATCCAACTTTTTGAGTTGTTCAATTCCAATTGCACTTTCAATCTCTCCAAGTCTGAAATTATGCCCTATCATGTTGGTTAAATCATCAAATTTCATGTCCTCTACCACTGCCTCTGCATGATTTCTTATTAATCTCATCTTCTTTGCTAAATTATCATTGTTAGTGACAAGAATGCCTCCCTCTCCTGTATGTATGTGTTTATGATAATTTAAACTATAACCTCCAATATCTGCTAGTGTTCCTGCAAATCTATTATGATATTTTGCTCCTGGAGATTGAGCTGAATCACAAATAATTTTTAAACTGTGTTTTCTTGCAATTTTAACAATCGCGTCCATATCTGCTGACTGCCCTCCAATATCAACAACCATTATTGCCTTAGTGTAAGGGCTTAAATTTTTTTCAATCGAATTTGGATCAATACAAAAAGTTATTGGATCAATATCTGCAAAGACTGGTATTGCGTTCCAATGGAGAATAGCCATTGCAGATGCACTCATCGTCCAGGGTGGTACTATTACCTCATCTCCTGGTTCTGTTCCGATTGCGCCTACAGCACATATTAATCCTGATGTCCATGAGTTGACAGTTATTGCATGTTTTACTTTGAATTTATTTTTCCAATCCTCTTCAAATTTTTTTACCATCGGGCCTCCAAAAAAATCATCTCCCCACTTTGCTAGATATTTGGATAATATCCCATTTTCCAAAACAGATTTAACTATATTTTGTTCTTCGATCCCAATGGGATTATATTCTTTGAAGTTTTTATTTATTGTTTTGGGTCCTCCAAATAATGCTAATTTGTCTGATTTCATATACTTATTCTTTTAAGCTCATTTATTATTTTTAAAGTGTCTAATACATTTTCTGGCTGACAAATTGAAAAATTTTCTCCTTGAATGAATTTCCAAATATTATCAACAAAGCTTAATTGGCTAAAATTAAAATCAGACTTTAGCTGTTCTGGATGAGGAGATAAAATTTTATATTTTGAATAGGAATTGTTTATTTGATCAATAGGATACCAACTAGATAATTTACCACCATTTTCGTATATAAGTTTTCCGTTTTTACAAATCAATTCAAAAGAATTGTAAAAAAAATCACTGGCTACTGGTATGAAAAAAGCTTCACAATTTTCGTAATCCAACTTGAAACAAAATTCTGAATTTTTAGAATTTATAATATCTATATTTTCAACTTTACCGAAAAATAAGTTAAAAAGTGTAATAAAATGTGAAGCTGTATTTAATAATCCTTTCGAATACCACATTACAGCTTTATACGGAGGTTTAAAGTAATTAGTCGATATTTTTTCTTTTATTAGATTAGTTGTTATAGATGAGTTCCTTTGATAATTAATAAATAAATGACAATTATTTTTTTTACATATTTCAATTATTTTTTTTGAATCCTCATAAGTATCAGCCAATGGTTTTTCACAAACTAAATACTTCGGAATAAATAAACTGAAAATTTCTTTTACTACTTTAAGATGTGTATTTGGTGGTGAAGAAACAACAACTAGGTCTGGTTTTAACATTTTCAATGCATTATTAATAGAAGAAAATGTTCTATCATTAAAATTATCAGTAAAATTTTTAATCGCTTTTTTCCTATTATCAACAACACCAATTACCTTAAAACCAATATGCTGCTTAAAGGCTCTTAGGTGAGTAAGCACATAGTTTTTTTTTAAGTTAAGGTCATACTTATAGGCTATATTTCCAAGCCCTATTATCAAAACTTCTACTGTCTTCTTCAAATAGGTTTAATTTAATTTTAAAATAGCATATCTAAGCTTAAGGGGGTCCCAGCTTTAATATTAATATTAGCTTTTTCCCCTAAAATCTTTTCATAATAACCTGTGTCTAATCCATTCCCAGGTCTAATTATTCTGATATTATTTTTATCAAATTTTTCGTTTTTTTTCATATCATTAACCACATAAATTGATCTCTTAAATCTTAAACTACTTTTTTCTTCTTCTGTTATTCCGATAAAAATTTTGCCTATTGATTTGAACGCTCTTTTACTTTCATCAACCAACATTTTTAGTTCAGCAGGCTCCAATGAAAACTCGCTATCAACTCCTCCATCTTTTCTATCCAGGGTAAAATGTTTTTCTATAACTTTTGCACCAAATGAAATTGAAGCAATTGGAACACCAATCCCTAAAGTATGATCTGATAACCCTACCTGACAATTAAATAATTTAGCCATTTCAGGTATTGTTTTTAAATTTGAATTTTTTGGGGATGATGGATATGTGCTGGTACATTTTAGTAGAATCAAATTTTTACATCCGTTATCTTTAAGAACTTCAATTGATTTTTTCAATTGCGAAATAGTAGATAAGCCTGTTGACATAATTACTGGTTTTCCAGTTTTTGCTACTTTCTTTAATAAAGGGTAGTGATTATTTTCAAACGACGCAACTTTATAAGCTTTTACATTTAGTTTTTCTAAAAAATCTACTCCAGACTCATCGAATACACTACTAAAAATTATAATCCCCTTACTTTCAGCATATTTAAATAATTTTTCATGCCATTCTAATGGTGTATGAGCTTTTTCATAAAGTTTGAAAAGATTCTCTCCATTCCATAAAGATTTACTATCATTTATATCAAATAATCCTCCTTTAACATCTATTGTTAATTGTTCTGCAGTATATGTTTGTAATTTAACTGCATTAGCTCCAGAATCATATGCTGCATCTATCAACTTGTATGCGCGTTCTAAAGAACCATTATGATTTCCAGACATTTCAGCGATAATGAATGGACTATTCTTTTCTCCGATAATGTAATCCCCAATTTTTATCTCACTATTCACGATTCTCTTTTTTATAGATTTTAACAATATATTCTGTGTTATCCCTTGTAAAAAATGCAGGATATCTTTCATTATCAACTACTCTTAATAAATTAAATTGTTCTTTTATTGTTTTATTAATATCCAGAAAACTATCAGAAGGCCTTCTTCTTCTATAAAAAGAATCCTCTCCTATTTGATCAGTTGAAAGCAAACAATCAATATTATTGATGAATTTAATTACTAGGGTACAAATTTTATCCGCCATCAATTTTCTTATTTCATCAATCAATTCGCCTCCATTTAATTGGATTTTATCTTTAAAATAAATTTTACCGGAATCAATTTTTAAGTTGGCCTCAAATAAAGTTAATGGTATTTCGTTTTTACCCTCAAGTATTTGCCATGTCATTGGAGAAAATCCTTTCCCTGTTGGCAATTCACTAGCATGAATTACAATATTGTGTTTATTTAACTCTGTCCTGTTAAAAATTTTTTCACATGATAATAAAAATAAAGTATCTCCCTTTTTAATTTGTTTCGAGTCGTGGACTAGATGAACTTTATGCCCAAGTTCATTTAATTTTTGAATTATATATGGAACGTGATCCATGATCCACGATTTTTTGTTATCTACAAGGATTTGAATAAACATTTTTAATTTTTAATTACTTGAAAAACAGGAATTTTGCTTTTTTTTATTTTTTTGAATTAAATAGGATAATATGCTCTCTATCAGCTAAAAATTTTGATGCCAGATAAAAACTTACCTTTCGCCCGATCAAATCTTCAATTTTATCTTCTAGTTGAGCAATATATTCCATGTTTAACCCTTGACCAATTAAAAATACTTCAATAAGACCTGAGTCATTCCCTTTAGCATATTCTCCAACAAGAATGATTTGATCAACATCTCCTATTCGATTAAGTACAGTCTCGACCACATCTTCTAATCCTAAGTGTTTGAAAACCACTTTTTGCATTACCCCAAAAAGCGGATGATTAATATTGGCCTTATACTCTACTTTATTATCAACTTTTATTTTTTCAAGATAACCAGCTCCTTGTAAATGATTAAGCTCTTTGCGGATAGCGTTAGTTGACTCGCCCATTTCAGTCGCTAAACCATTTAAATATCCTCTATTGGCCTGAGAGATAAAAAATTTAATAAGAAGTCTTAAGCGAGTTTTAGAAGTAATAAGTTCACCTAGCATGTAAAATTTTGTTTTTTGGTACGGCTCCGCCGCATCTGTCCCATAGAGACAAAGTTAAGTTTCCATTAGTATTTTAAAAAAGTTAGTCTTAAGCTGCCTGTTTTTTTAGGATTATACTCATTCCTAAGGACGCCAGCTCTAATTTAACTTTTGTTTTATCTGTTTCAATTACCGTTCCAGAAATCCCTGAAAAAGGACCCTCTCTGATAGTATGTATTTCCCCTACTAAAAGCTTAGTAACTTTTATATCGTTATACAATCCATTTAAGTTATTTTGCATCATACTTATCTCTGAAGAATCTACAATAGCCGGTTTTCCAAGAAAAAATAGATACCTTACAACTCCAATACAGGAAAAGACCTTATTACGCCTATTCCCTTCTATCTTAACCATTACATAAGAGGAGAGTAATGGTTTTTTTACTTTTTTCTTTCTATCGGAATATTGTTTAAGAACAGTTATCGTTGGACAGTAGTTTGTGATACCCATAGCAGAGAGCTGCCCAGCAACTTTAAGCTCCTGCTGGGGCTTGGTATAGACGACAAACCACTTTTTTTCCATACTTTTTAAAATAACCCCCCCCTTAAAACAAACAGTAAAAACAATTAATTAAGGGGAACTAAATTTTTATCAAACGTATTCCCAAACATTAACAAGTACCAAAAGTACTTGATATTAACTAAAAATTAAGCTTTTTATCGAGTTTTTTTAGTATTTACTTTTAATTAAGAAAAATAAAGTGAGTAATCTTAACTAGCAACTAATTAATAATCAAATACTTAAAAGTATTTTAAAATTCCAATACACTACTTACAATACTGATCAAAAGTAGCTGCTGCTTGACTATAACCTGAATCTCTTGAAGTGGCAAGTAGTGGACAAGCACCAATTGGATCTCCCCATTTGATGTAAATAAGGGCTTTTATGTATTCACTCTTGCCATTAAGGGGGTTTAAATCTCTAATTACAACATCTATTTGCTGCTCTGCTTTTTCCAAATTTCCAATGAGATAGTTAGCTGTGGCAGCATTTTCGAAATGTGTATAATCCAAAGGGTTGGCCTCTAATGCTTTTTCAAATTCTACAGCAGCATTACTGTAGTCTTGAGCATTATAATACTCTAATCCTTTAGTTGAAAATGAGGCTGCTTTAATAACCCCTAATTTTCCCACAGCGATTTGATTATATAAAGCTTTAAATTCTTGATTATTAGGAAAGAGTTCTGCTGCCAACTTTACCTTTTCTAAAAGGGCTTTATCTTGTGGAGGGTATAAGCCACTGGCTATCATTAAGTAGTTTTTCCAATTATTAGATTTATTTTTAGCAGTTAAAAGCTCAAAAGCATCCTCTAAAGCTTCACGGTCGCGAGTGATATTAATCAAATTTAAATAACGTGATGCATGTAAATCATTGTTGGGAAGCCCAAAAAAGGCTTTTCTAGCATAGACTTTAGCACTGTCTAGCTGGCCTTTTTCTTGGAAAATTTGACTTTTTAAAATTTCACTATAATACAAATAAGGGTTGGCTTTGGTTCCCTCTTCCAATAAAGCGAGAGCCTTATCATATTTTTTGGCATTAACATAATAGCGAGCCTTTACTGAATTAATAGGAATGGTCGTAACTGTAATGTTGGGAATATCAGGAACAATATTATCTACTTGATTCAGTGAAAAATTAAATTGATTGGAATTAAAATCTTGTAATAAAAACATTTGTCCTTTTAGGGACTCATAAACTTTATTGCTTACATAGATACTTGGGAGCACTAACATAAATGCAAGAATAAAAAAAGTACTTGTTAGTATCTTATTCGATTTTACTTTACTGATTTGGTTCTTGTATTTTTGATAATAGCCTACCAGTAAACCCATAATTAGGGTCCATACTACCAATACGTGGGGGCGGGCTATGGGAAAGTTTAAGTTTGCATCTATACTATAGACACCTAGGGCTACAAGTAGCAGAAACAAAAAAACCTTTTCATTTACACCCAAATCGGAGTAACGGATCAAGATATAAACATAATATACCGCCCAGATAAAGATCCCCAAATAAAGTAAAAAACCGAGAATCCCCAGTTCGGCACCCAGTTGGATAAAATCACTATGAGCATGATAAGGCACTACATAACCGTTCATATCTTGTGAATCATAATCAATCGATTTTAATTTCCAGTTACCCAAACCTACCCCAAAAATGGGATTGGAAGTCATATGGGTTAAAACATCTTCATAATAACGAAGGCGTTGATTTATAGAATCGTCATTGGTGCTTACAGAAATGGTTGCTGCTCTAGATAGGGCATCTGCTCCTTTGCTGGAGAGTAGCGTCTGATTGACTAAAATTGCAATTAATAGGGGTAAAATTAAATAGCCCGCTTGCATTAGCTGTGTCCACTTTTTATTTACTTTAAAATAAAGAACCGTATGCAATAACAAATAGGCTATGGTAGTGAATCCAACGGCCAAAAAAGAAGCGCGAGATTGGATCATAGAAAGTGCAATCAGCGATAAGGTAACTCCTGCAGCTAAAACCCATTTTATCCAGGTCTTTTTTTCTAAATGAATTAAAAACAACACAAAATGAATTTTTATAGCTATAGAAAATGCGGTTATGTTTCTATTTGCCGAAATCCCTTTCAAGTCTCCGGAGCTTATTGTTCCAGTGGTATTAATCATTTCAAATGCTTCATTAAAAACCGCATAAAGTTCCACCCCAAAGATCAGGGTGATTACCCAAGATACAAACCGAACTTTATTTTTAAAGGAAAACAAGAGAATGCCCATAGAAAAAAACATTAGAAAAACGTTGAGCTGACGGCTCAGATTTACTAAAACTTCCGTAGGATTAATCGCATAAGCTAGAGATCCAAAAGCCCATAGAATAAAACCAATATAGGTTAATGTCAGTCTTGACTTTAAGTTAATTGTAAATGTAGCGGCTAAAGAAGTTTTTTTAGAAAAAAAATAAAGTAAACTCAGCATGTTAAGTATACTCATCACAAGCCATTGAGGTGCAATCTTATCTACTGCTTGCCAGTTAGGAATAAAACCAATACATAGATAAAGGGTAAGCATGAGTGGTGCTATAAAGATTATGGAATCAAAATTTTTGAGAGTATATTTAGCCACTTTAGGTATCAATTTTACACTAAAATAATCTTTTCAAAAACATCAAAAGAAGTTTTATCTTTGAAAATATGGAAATTTCCATTTTTCTTACTGCATTACTACTTAGCTCCCTACTTCATTTTGGAATTCAAAAAATCTTTATTCGATACAAAAAGTTTGATGACTCTAATCATAGAAGTTCTCACAAAACCCTAGCTACACGTACAGGAGGAATTGGAGTTTTTACAACCCTTTTACTAATTACCCTTTTTTATTACTCGCAAGGGGTTCGGCTCTTTGATTATTCCTTATTTATCCCCTTAGGAATAATGTTTATTGTAGGGGTCTATGACGACTTTTATAATGCCGATTTTAAATTGAAGTTTTTTTTACAGATCATCGTTGCCAAAATTTTGATTGACCAGGGCTATGTGATTTCAAATTATCACGGACTTTTTGGATTATATGAAGTGCCTTGGTTGGCAGCGCAAATGACCACTGTTTTTGTTTTTTTGGTAGTCATTAATGCCATTAATTTTATTGACGGGATTGATGGATTAGCGATTACGGAGGTCGCAAAAACTATAATTCTGATTGAATTTTTTAGTGGATCTCAAGCGACTTCCCTTTTCCCTTTAGGAGCTCTTGTGATGACCTCCCTATTGCCACTCTATTATTTTAATTTTAAAAAGAAACGTAAAGTGTTTTTAGGGGATGGAGGTTCCTTATTATTAGGAACACTTGTCATGGTGTATCTTCTCTATGTACTTGGAATAGACTATCGGTTAAGTACAGACTACCAAGTGAATAAAGTTCTTTTTGCTGTTTTGGCTTCCCTATATCCTTTAGTAGATCTACTTCGGGTTTTTATTTTACGGATTAAAAATGGGCAGTCCCCTTTTGTCGCAGATCAAAAGCATTTGCATCATATACTTTTAAAAAAGATAAAAAAACAACCGCTTACGACTTTATTTATTCTACTTATTGAACTCATTGTATGTTCAAGTATAATTTTTTTATTTGCAAAATTGAGTTAGCATTCTTGGACTAAATTTAAAACCTTTTGATTGAGAATCTTTAAGAAATTTATATCCAATTTCTTTTAACAAGAAATTATTAGTTAAAAAACTTTTTTACATTTTCTATTATGTAATTCTGTATTTCTACAGTTAGCTCTGTATGAATAGGAAGGGATAGTACCTGGTCGCATAATTTTTCTGTAACAGGTAATGAATAATTATTTTCAACATAATGACTAAAAGCTTCTTGCTTATAAAGTGGAATTGGATAGTAGACCATTGAAGGTATTCCTTGATCACCTAAGAATGACTTTAATTTGTTTCTTTTACCATTTTTAACTTTTAGGGTATACTGATGAAAAACGTGGGTTGAATATTTAACACGATGAGGTATTTCAATCTCCTCAATAAGTTTAAAAGATTTATCATAATAATTTGCTGCTTGAGCTCTGAGCATATTATACTGATCTAAGTATTTTAATTTTGTGTTTAAAATACTAGCTTGAATTGAATCTAACCTAGAATTACAACCAATCATTTTATGATGATATTTTTTACTTTGCCCATGATTTGCAATCATCTTAATTTTTTGAGCTAATTCATCACTATTTGTCATCATTGCTCCTCCGTCTCCAAAACAACCTAAATTTTTGGAAGGGAAAAAAGAAGTACAACCAATATCACCTAATGTCCCTAGTTTATTTTTAGAATTGGAATCATAAAAATATTCTGCTCCAATGGCTTGAGCATTATCCTCAATTACATATAAATCATACTTTTTTGCTATCTTCATGATTTCTTTCATTGGTGCTGCCTGACCAAACAAATGAACAGGAACTATAGCCCGTGTTTTTTTTGAAATAAGGGATTCAATTTTGTTTAAATCAATGTTAAAGGTGGAAAAATCAACATCTAACATGATGGGTTTTAATCCCAAAAGCCCTATCACTTCAGCGGTAGCAACATAAGTAAAAGCCGGAACAAGAACCTCATCACCTCTTTTGAGATCAAGTGTCATAATTGCTATCTGAAGTGCATCGGTTCCATTTGCACAAGGAATAACATGTTTTACACTTAGATATGATTCTAGAGATTTTTTAAATAACTCAACATTTTCTCCTCCTATAAATTGTGCATTATCTATAGTTTTTTTAATACCTAAATCAATTTCTTCTTTAATTTTAGAATATTGACCTTTTAAATCAACCATCTGAATTTGATTCTTCATTTTATTTAGGGTTTTCCAATAGTATAGTCTGAAGAAGAATAAATTCCTCTACCATCAAAAACTAGGGCTTCAGTTTTAATATTTTTATACTCTTCAGATTCTGTCATAATCGCTACTAGATCGACTTGATCTAAAGTTTGACTAATTGTTTTACAAACCATTAAATCTTCTGTATTTTTTGCTTTTAAATTACTAAGATCAGCTAAGACTTTTGATTTTTCAACTAATGGATCGAAAACTTTTAATTTAACCCCTTTTTTAAGCAGCATTTTTGAAACATAAATTGATGCAGATTCTCTTGAATCATTAGTGTTTTTTTTAAATGCCCACCCTAATATTGCTACTGTTTTATTTCCGAAATCATTTTTTAATGCATCTAAAATCTTTTTAGTGAATCTTGCTTTTTGGTAGTCATTAATTATAACAACCTGATGCCAGTATTCAGCTACTTCGCCTAGCCCATAATATTTTGATAAATACACTAGATTTAGTATGTCTTTTTGAAAACAACTACCTCCAAAACCAACAGATGCATTTAAGAAATGTGGTCCAATTCTTTTATCCATTCCAATTGCCTTTGAAAGTTCAAAAATATCAGCACCTGTTTTTTCACACAGAGCAGACAAACTATTAATAGATGATATTCGTTGCGCTAACATTGCGTTTGAAGCTAACTTAGCAAGTTCAGATGACCATACGTTTGTAGTCAATATTTTTTCCCTTGGAATCCATCTAGAATAGATTTTTATTAATTCATTTACAGCAATTTTGCCAGATTTAGTCTCTTCCCCACCAATTAGAACTCTATCTGATTTGAATAAGTCATTTATTGCGGTTCCTTCAGCCAAAAATTCTGGATTAGAAATAATTTCAAAATTTACTTTCTTGTTTTCTTTTGATAAAATCTCTTTAATTTTTTCAGCGGTTCTAACAGGTAGAGTTGATTTCTCTATTACAATTTTATCAGACTTTGAAAATCTAGCAATATCCTTTGCACAACTAATTATATTTGTTAAATCAGCTGCCATACCAGCTCCTTTTCCCGATTTTTTTGTGGGGGTATTAACTGCCATAAAAATAATTTGAGCATTTTCTATAGCTTGCGGGATATCATTAGAAAAAAATAAATTCTTATTTCTAACTTTTTCTATAATTGAAGTAAGACCTGGCTCATATACTGGAAGTGTATCTAAATTACCATTCCATGAACTAATTTTCTTTTTATCAGAGTCAACAATTGTAATTTTTATTTCAGGACAGTGTAGTGCAATTACAGCCATTGTTGGTCCTCCAACAAATCCTGCCCCAATACAACAAATGTTATTTAAGGTCATTATTTCTTTTTAATAGCCAAGAAGATGATTGAACTTTTTCACCTAAATTATAAATCAATTCAATACCTAACTTATTGCATATTTCGGATTCAGAAATCGTTTTTATGTTTTGATCTCCTCCATTAGCAAAGATTAATTCAAATGATTTACTATAGTTTTCAAAAATAAATTCAAGAGTTTTGTTAACAGTTCGATCTTTATCTATGGATAAGAAAACTTTATCAGTAATTTTTAATTCATTTATGATCAATACTCTTTCATCTTCCAACATAAATTTTTTTGAGTTTTTAAGTTTTCGCTGGTAATCATTATTCACAATTACAAACAATGAATCGCCATTAGATTTGGCTTTATGGAATAATTCAATATGGCCCCTATGTAAAGGATTAAAATATCCTGAGACAATAACAGCTTTAGGCTTCATAAATATTTATGCTCTATTATAATCATCCTCTATTCTCACAATATCATCTTCCCCAAAATAACTCCCTGTTTGTACTTCAATAAAAACAACTTTTCCTTTATAAATCATTTGCTTCGTCTAATTCTTCATATTTTGAATTCATTGAAATGAATTCTGGTACTATTTCTTTCATCTTTTTAACAACTATTGTATTATCAAAATTTTCAAAAGAAACCAATTTAATTAGATCATCAATTAATTTTAACGTTTGATTAGTTACAATATCTTTCTCAGCAATATATATAGATTTATTATGAGAGCTTTTTAACTTTTCTTTATCAGTAAGTAATTCTTCATAAAGTTTTTCACCTGGTCTTAATCCTATTTCCTCTATTTGGACATCTTGATAGGGTCTAAGTCCTTTAAGCCTTATAAGTTTTAATGCTATGTCAATAATCTTTACAGGTTTACCCATATCAAAAACAAAAATTTCACCGTTACCTCCCATGGTTGAGGCTTCCAAAACTAGTGAGCAAGCTTCAGGAATAGTCATAAAATATCTAGTCACATTTTTATCTGTAATAGTTATTGAATTTCCTTGAGAAATTTGTTTTTCAAAAATTTGAATAACCGATCCATTAGATCCTAATACATTTCCAAATCTAGTAGTTATTATTTTAGTGCTATTTTGCTTTTTGATATACTTATATGAAAGTAACTCAGCTATCCTTTTAGATGCGCCCATTATGTTTGAAGGATTTACTGCTTTATCAGAGGAAATAATTACTACTTTTTCAGCTTTAGATAAAATAGCATTTTCCAAAATTACCTCTGTACCTCTTACATTGTTTTTAATGGCAGATGACGGATTATCTTCCATCATATAGACATGCTTATATGCCGCGGCATGAAATACAATTTGGGGGTCATTTTTTTTGAAAATAGACTTAATGAGGTTCTCATCACATATATCATCAACATAATATGATATTTCATTGTGATTGGATAAGATTTTGTTTTTTAAATTGAATAAATCTGTTTCAGATTTATCAATTATAATTAATCTATTAAGTTTAAATTTTATGATTTGATTTACAATTTCACTTCCTATTGAACCTGCCCCCCCCGTTACAAGAACTGTTTTATATTCAATAGAATTTCTGATATTTTGTATATCTACACTGATTTCATTTCTATCCAATAATTTTTCTAAAGGTATATTTTTTAATAAATCCGCTCTTTTTTGAAAAAGTGTATCCTTGTCTGGCGAAAGACTAAATTTTATCTTAGAATTTTTAAATGCTTCATATATATTTTGAGTTTTTTCAGAGTCATAATTCTTGTCAATTATTACTCTTGTAATACCATATTTTTCTATTAGAGAATCAATATCACTATTTTCATTTACTAATTTTTTGCCTAAAAATTTTGACTTTGAGATTTCATCAGGTGTTATATAAAGTTCTACACTTATTTCATTTGATGAGACTGATTTAGAAATAGTTTCTAAATTTTTAATTGGTGCAAATACTGATACAATTTCAACATTTTTAATTGATAAAGTATCATATAGAGTTTTAATAAAAAATCTGAAAATAATAAGGGAAGAGAAATAAACTGTTTCAATTATTATTAAATCATTAGTGGTTAATTTTAGATCTAAAATTTGAAACTTTGAAAGAATTAAGGATGTAATTAAGCTTAGAATAAATCCTAAAAGGATGTAAAAAGTCTCTATTAAATTTAAGTATCTAATGTATGAATTGTAAACACCTAATAGCAATAAAAATAAAACGTTATATAATGAAATTGTAAGTAAAGTTCCAACGTTAATATTTTTGAAATTATCAAACCCGTTAAGGTAATATAAGGTTATTAGAGTAATGGATATCAGAAAGTCAAAAGCCATAATAAGACCTGAAGAATAGTGTCTTTTAAATAAAAAACTATAAAATTTTGTTTTTGAAAAGGACATTTATCTTGAACTTATAATTTCATTCATTCCAGGCGGTGGTGTTGGAATTAATTTTTTTTGTCTTTTAGCAACTTGAATTAATTCAAAATTTGCACTTTGTGATTCTAAAATATATGCAATTTTTTTTAAAACCTTTTTTTTATTAAATAAAGATTGAATCGTTAGGTATATAATTTTTATGTCAATAATCAAATTAGAATTTTGAACATAAAAAATTGCCAATCTACTTTTCCATGGTCTAATAAGTTGATTATAATCCAAATCAGGATCGTGACTATCCTTTAATATTTCACCTTCATCCGAAAACACAATAGATGAAAAATCAGTTATACCAGGTTTAAGGCTTAAAATTAATTTTTCATCTTCTGTATAAAGATCTGTTTCTCTTTTTACATTTGGCCTTGGCCCTACAAGCGACATTTGTCCAAAAAATACATTAAAAAGTTGTGGTATTTCATCCAATTTAAACTTTCTAATAAAACTGCCAAGCTTTGTTATTCTCTTATCATTTGAAGAGGTTGAATCTACTCCGCTAGCATCAGCATTAACAATCATTGACCTGAATTTTATCATTTTAAAAAGTTTGAAATTTTTACCTACTCTATTTGCAAAAAAAAATGGATTATGAAAATCTTGAAACCAAATTAAGATGGAAATAATAATAATTATTGGCGAAAAAACTATTATTCCAATTAAAGAAAAGGTAAAATCAACTATTCTTTTCATTTATCGACTTTAGGATACAATTAGAAACCTGAGTTGGATTGATGTAGTAAATATCTTCTAATGGTTTTGAAGTTGGAGCTGGAGCATCAGTAAGTGTTAATTTAATTGGTTTTGATTTTAAATTATTAGGATGGATTTGCTCGCAAACAGAGGAAATTATTTCTGATGCCATCCCACATGAAGACCAATCACTGTCAACAACTATTAATCTTCCTGTTTTTTTGACCGAATCTATAATTACTGAATAATCAATTGGATTTAGTAGTCTAAGATCAATTATTTCAGCACTTACATTTTCAACAATTTTAGTTGCCTCCTTTATTAATTTTGTTGAATGTCCTATTCCAACTAAAGTTATTTGATCCCCTTTA
>TARA_B100001057_G_scaffold476480_1_pt1 | contig 49449 bp, 54 predicted proteins | sample TARA_B100001057 | Tara Oceans TARA_B100001057 (sample SAMEA2621839) | marine metagenome | biome: marine biome (ENVO:00000447); feature: surface water layer (ENVO:00002042); material: "saline water (ENVO:00002010), including plankton (ENVO:xxxxxxxx)" | depth 5 m | reverse complement strand
ATAGCTCAATTGGCTTGATTTATGCACTGAAAAAAATTTTTTTTATATTTAAATGATAGTTATTTATTCAATTATTTCTGAACCTTTATTATGAATTTTAAACTCTAAGTATTCAATGTTATTTTTTTTTAAATAATTTACTGCTTTTAATTTATTGTGAGTAACCATTAAGAAAAACCCCCCAGCACCCGCTCCTATATTTTTTCCTCCAATAAAAAACTTATTTTTCATTAATCTAGAGTAAAGTCTATTAAGCTTTGTATTACTCATAAAATTTGAAATATTTTTTTTGATATGCCAATGAGCATTAAATATTTTTGCCAATTCTTTAAAGTTACCTTCTTTGATTGCTTTTTCAGTTATAGGCACCAAATTTTTAATTTTATCATATGATTCTATAATTTTTTTTTGAGGAACCTTTTCCTGTTTTTTTATTATTTTTTCAGAGCTTCTTGTTTCAGAAGTAAAAACTAATAACAATTTATCTTCTAATTTTTTTTTTATATGATTTGATATTTTTATTTCAGAAATTTTAGCATAACCTTTTTTGTTTATATTTACTTTTTGAATTGATCCAAATGATGCCATTATTTGATCCTGATGACCTCCAGACAATTTTAAAATTTCTCTTTCTATTTTATATGATTTTTCATATAGCAATCTTTTATTGGTTTTTATTTTTTTATATTTATGTAAAAGATTAATTAAGCCCACCATAATACTTGAAGATGAACCGAGTCCAGTTTTTGTTGGCAAAGTTGAAAAAGTACCAACATGTATATAATTTTTTATATTAAAATAGTTTAAAGCACCTTTGATTATCTTATTTTTAATTTGCTTTATTTTTTTTGTAAATTCTACATCAGTAGTTTGAATAAGATTATTTCTATGAATTTTTCTATTTACCAAAAAAACGTATACATGCTGGTTAATACTGCAAGAAATAAACTCTCCACCTTTATTTTTATAGTAAAATGGTAAGTCACTTCCTCCACCCGCTAGTGGAATTCTATATGGAGTTTTACTGATTAACATAGATATATTGGTTGTTTTGTAAGTTGTATAATATATATATTTAAAATGATCAAATCTTATAGACATACAGGAATAGTTGTTAATAACATAAATAAGTCAGAATTTTTTTATAAAAATTTATTAGGTCTAGAAAAAGTATCTAATATTGAAGAAGGTGGAGATTATTTTAATAGTTTAATAAAGGAGAAAAATTTAAGAGCTCAAGTTTTAAAAGTTAAATCAAAAGACAATGTTATTATTGAGATTGTACAGTATCTAGGAATAAAAAAGAAAAAAATAAAAAAACCTAAAACGATGACAACCGTAGGAACAGCACATCTCTGTTTTACGGTAAAACAGATTAATACTCTTTATAAAAAGATGAGAAAGCACAAAGTTTATTTTTTTTCCCCTCCATTAAAATCAGATTTTGATCCTGTGAGCACATGTTTTTGTTACGATCCAGATTATAATTTAGTTCAATTTGTTGAAGGAAAACAGGTCACAAAAAAATAAATTATAATTAGATCATGTATCCTGATTTAAAAAATAAAGTTGTAATTGTTACTGGTGGTTTTCAAGGAAATGGCAAAGCAATTGTCAAAAATTTTTTACTAAATGGATCTACAGTATATTCTTTAGACAATAAATTTATCAAATCAGAGAAAAAAAATAATCTAAGTAAAATTAAAATTGATCTAACTAATTTTGAAGATTTGGAGCAATTAATAAAAACAATAGGAAACAAAAATAAAAAAATTGACGTTTTAATTAATAATGCTGGGATAACATTGGATTATAAAAAATATGATCTTTCAACACATTGGCACAAAACACTTGATATAAATCTACATGTTCCTTATTTTTTGATTAATTATTGTAAAAAGTTTTTAATTAAAAGTAAAAATCCTTCTATAGTCAATATTTCAAGTATAAGTTCAAAAATTGCAATGTCAAATAATGCCTCTTATAACGTTTCAAAATCTGGACTTAATGCTTTAACCATGAGCATCGCTCATGATTTTGCAAAGCATAAAATAAGAGTTAATTCTATCTGCCCTGGATATATAAAAACTGATATGACCAAAAAATCCTATAGTAGTAAAAGGTTAAAAAAAATAAGAGTCCAAAGAACTATGACAAAAAATTATGGCAAACCAGAAGATGTCGCAAATTTAGCAGTTTTTTTATCATCTACAAATTCAAGGTATATAAATGCAGAAGAGCTAATTATTGATGGTGGATTAATTAAAAAAGGTATTTAATTAAAATTTCTTCTTAATATCTTGAGATAACTAATGAAAAAAAAAAGAAATATATTTCAGTGGTACTTAGATTATAATAAAATTAAAAATAAAAATTCAGTTCTTGATAGGCTTTGTGAATTTAATTCTATAAACAGTAAAAAATTCAATACAATGGCTTTACCATCTTTTGATTATATAAGCAATGTTATTTCAATAGATGGCATGTATGAGAAAGAAGAATTAATTTTCTTAAAAGAAAAAATATTAAAAAAAATTCAAAGAAATACAGCTTTAGATATTGGTGGTCATATAGGTAATCATTCAGTTTTTTTTTCTAACCAATTTAAAGAAGTTTATGCTTTTGAACCAAATCCACAAATTTTTAGATATTTAAAATTTAATCTAGAAAATATTAAAAATGCGTATTGTTTTAATTATGGAGCCTCAAATCAAAATGTATCACTTAGACTTCAAACTTTAAAAAATAATAGTGGTGCATCAAAAATTGTTATAAAAAAAAATAAAAAAAATCTTATTTGTAAATTTAAAAAACTAGATAATTTAAAGTTTAAAAATAAAAAAATTAATTTAATTAAAATAGATGTTGAAGGTCATGAAGTTGAAGCTCTAGAGGGAATGATACAAATAGTTGAAAAAAATAAACCAATTATACTATTTGAAAATATGAGGAGTACAAATCAAACAAAGTTTATGAATAACCTTAAAAATTCTGGATACAAATATTTTTATTCACTTAGTAGAAAAAAATGGAAAACCAATAAAAATATGAATTTTTTATTCAGAATTTTATTAAAGAGTTTTGAAGCTATTTTTTATGGAGCTCCAGAATATTCTTTTCAGTTAAGCGAACTTAGATTTGATAATACAGAGTCTCACTTTCACATAGCTTCATTCAAAAAATTAAAATAAAATAATTTTTTTTATATTGTTTGACCACCATCAATTTTTACTATTGACCCATTCATGAAATCACCCTTTTTAGATATTAAATAATTTACCATTTCACTAATGTCATCAGGTGTTGCAAATTTGTTTAATGGTACAGTACTTTTAATTATTTTTTTTACTAATAATTTATTTTTTTTTATTTTTTTCCACCAAGTTGAGCCTTTAAACATTGTATTACCTGGTGCTATAATATTTATCCTTACACCTTCTTGACCGAGATAAAATGCCAAACTTTGTAAATAAAAATTCAAAGCAGCTTTTGCTGCGGAATATGTAATGGGAGCACCTTTTACAAATTTAGTGCCAGCTCCAGCAGATATACAAATAATTTTACCTTTACTCTTTACTAAATTTTTTTGAAGACACTCAATAATGTTTGCCGCTGAAAAGAAATTTTGATTAAACATTTTAATCCATTCATTGTATGTTTCTTTGGTGGGTATACAAGATTTACTCTCTCCAATATTACATACAAGCACGTCAATTCTCTTATATTTTCTCTCAATTTCTATTGAAATACTTTTTGTAGTTTTTATATTAGAGAGATCTCCACATACATAATCTAATTGAGGATATTTTTTAACAATTTTTTTTAGCTGTGTTTTTTTCCTGCCATTAATTATTACTTTACTATTACTTTTCATTAAACTTAATGCGATGTTCAAACCAATTCCCCTTGATGAACCAGTTACAAGTATAATTTTATTTTTTTTTTTGTAATTATTTAAGATCATTATTTGAAAATATATGACCAGTTTTTAAATCTTTTTTTGCAGTTTTATTTAAAATTTTGAAATATTCTTTAGGCAAATATCCTCTGCTTGAATATATGAGGACCGGTTTTATATCAGTTTTTTTTAATTTCGACCCTTTTTTAATATTTTCTCTTGCAACAAGTTTTTTTATTAAAACTGAATGAAGAATTTTTTCAGATTTTCTAAATATTTTTTTACTTGTACCCATTGATGTATAAACTTTTCTTCCTTCATCTATTAATTTTTTTAATTCATCAAACTCTAAAGATGCTGCGTGATCGGGACCGAGCATTTTTTTGTTTAAAGTAGAGTGTTTTTCAATAACATTTGCACCTAATGCTATTGATCCAACTGATCCAGATATTCCTCTACCATGACCAGAAAAACCTATTTCACAATTAAGTTCTTTTCTCAAAACAGGAATACAATTTAAGTGCTTGTCTGTTTCATCTGATGGGTATGCAGATGTACAATGCATAAACATATGGGGACACTTGTATTTATTAAAAATTTTATTTGTTATCTTTAGCTCTTCAATCGTACACATACCACTACTTATAATTGTTGGAATTTTATTTTTTGCAACATACTCACAGAACTGATAATTGTTTGCATCAATACTAGCTATTTTTAAAGCTTTAACTCCCAGCTTTTTAAGAAAATCTACACTTTTTTCATCCCAAGGTGTAACAATAAGATCTATTTTTAGTCTTTTGCATAATTTTTTTATTTTATAATAATCCTTATGAGAAAGCTCTAATCTTGTATCTGGATAAACCCATCCACCAAACTTAATAGTTGCCTTTTTAATATCATTTTCACTTTTACTAAGATAACCATTTGATTGTTTTGGTTTTAAACCAAAATTAATAATATCTTGAATATCTCGTTTTTGAAATTTAACTGCATTGAAGCCTGCTTTTTTAGAATATTTGATCATTTTTAATGCAAGATTAAGAAAACCATTATGATTAATTCCAATTTCAGAAATAAAATATGGGTATTTATTTTTTGTTAGATATTTTGTTTTAAAAGTCATATTAAAATGTAAACTTAGATTTTTGAGCGTCTTTATAAAAACCTTTAACGGTTAATTTTGAATAGTGCAAAGGTTTAATTTTATTTAACTTCATCTTTTCTAAAAAATTAGGTGGCATAGTTATTATATCAGCACCTGACCTTTTAGCTACTTGGTAATCATAGGTCATTCTACAACTAGCCCATAAAGTCTCACAGTTACTATTTTTTTTTACATACTTCGATATTTCCCTAAATTTATATTCTGCATCAATTCCAATATCATAAAGTCTCCCACTAAAAATTGACAAAATAGTTTTAGTTTTTTTAATTATTGGTAATATTTCTTTGATTTGGTTTAAGGAAAAGATTGCCGTTATATTTAATTTAATATTTTCTGAAACTAATTTTTTAATAACATTTTTTGTAGATTTTCCGTTAGTAAACATAATTGGAATTTTAACAAAAACATTTTTTCCAAGTTTACTTAGAATTTTTCCTTGCCGAAACGCATTGATGTCATCGTCAGCAATTATCTCTAAAGATACATGTTTATTTTTACAATTTTTAAGTATTTGTTTTGAAAACTTGATATAATCTTTAGCGTTTAGTTTTTTAAAAAGAGATGGGTTGAAAGTAAATCCATCAATTTTTTTTTTATACTTTTTTATTTCTTTTAAATTTGGTCCGTCTAAAAATGTTTTAAATTTTTTCATAATTTTTTTTCCAATAAGTAGCAAATGGAATGAAGTATTGACATATGGGCTTCCTGAATAATAGAAGTAGAATTATTTTTAATAACTATTACCACATCAGAAATTTTTTTTAATTCTCCTCCACTTTTACCTACAAGAGATATAATTTTTAACCCTCTCTTTTTTCCTAAAATAGCTGCATGCACTAAATTTAGAGACGCTTTATTTTCAAAGTTTCCACCACCTGTAGAAATTAAAAATAAAACATCGTTTTTTTTCCCATGAGCATCCACCATTCTTTCACAAAAGGTTTCATAATTGAAATCATTTGACCATGCCGTAATCGATGCAGTATCAGAATTTAGATTTATTGCTGAAATTGGCTTTTTATCTCTTTTTAAAAAAGTACAAACAAGCTCTCCAACAAAGTGTTCAGCGTCTGCACAAGAACCTCCATTTCCAGCAACAAGCACTTTATTACCTTTTCTTTGGCAATTAATTAAACTTGTTGCAATTTTGTTAATATTTTTTTGTTCTTTACCTAGAGCAGAAATTATCTTAGATACATCTTTGAAGTATTTACTAATGTTAATACTATTGCTCATAATGGTGTCTTGATAACAGATTAAAGCAAATGTACAACAGATATTTATTAGATAAAATTTTACCAATCCTTAAACAAGAAAATAAAAAAATTTCAAATAAAATTCAATTTTTTTCAAAAAGTAAAAATTCTTTTGATCCAGTTACTAAATTTGACTTAACAATAGAAAAAAAAATAAAAAAACAAGTATTGAAAGATTTTCCAGATCATAACTTTTTTGGTGAAGAGCTAAAATCAAATTACAATAACTCTGACACAAGTTGGGTTGTCGATCCAATAGATGGAACTAAAGCACTTTTATGTGGTCAGCCTACTTGGAGTAATTTAATTGGGATTAAATTTAAAAAACAAATGATTAATAGTTTTGCATTTTTTCCTGAGTTAAATAAAATTTATTTTACAAAAAAAAATAAATCTTATTTATTAAAAAATTCAAAAGCTAAAACTATTAAATGTAGCAAAGTTAGAAAAATATCTGAGGCAAAATTAGTTACCAATTCTATTCATACGTTATATAAAAAGAATATGATATCTTTTTTAAAAAAATATAAAAATTTTTTTAAAATAACAGGAAATGACTCGTATAATTTTTGTTTAATGGCTGAAGGAAAAATTGATATTATTATAGAAGCAGGTTTGAAAAAGGTAGATATTTTGCCTTTAATAAAGTTATTAAAAAATTCAGGAGCAATAATAACTGATTGGAATGGTAAAAATAATATATCCAAGGGAGATATTATTGTTTCATCTAATAATATTTTACATGACAAAATTCTAAAATTAATAAAATTAAAAAAAATTATTTAGTTCTATGAAAGCATTATGTGTAATACCTGCAAGGGGTGGTTCAAAAAGAATTCCTTTAAAAAATATTAAAAAATTTTTGGGCAAACCATTAATTTATTATACTATTAAATCTGCAAAAAAATCAAATATTTTCGATAAAATTATTGTATCTACAGATTCAAAAAATATTAAAAAAGTTTCTGAGAAATATGGCGCCGAAGTACCTTTCATTAGGCCTAAGAGAATTTCGGGTGATGTACCAACAGAAGATGTAACAGTACATGCTGTAAATTTTTTTAAAAAAAAAAAAATAGAATTTGATGTCGTATTTACTTTAGAACCCACTTATGTTGCAAGATCTGCAAAACATATAAGAAAAGCATATAATATTCTTTTAAGGAGAAAAACTTACGATTCGCTTTTGACTGTAACAGAAATACATGAAAGGCCAGAGTGGATGTGGAGAGTAGAACGAGATAAAATGAGACCCTTTTTAAAAACTTTTTCTAAGGCAGGAAAAACAATAATGAAATTTCCATCTTCAAAAATATTTAAAAAATTATTTATAGGTAACTCTATTGTTTTTGCATGTAAAACTAGTTCATTATTAAAATATAATAGTTGTGTTGGAGTTAATTGTTATCCCATGAAATTAGATAAAAAATATGATTTGGATTTAAATTGGCCAGAGGATTGGAAAAAATGCGAAAAAGCTTTAAAAAAATTAAAATAATCAATACTGCCATTGTAGGATGTGGAAATGCAGCTGCGTGGATTGATTTAAATAATCTGAAAAAATATAGGCATACATTTTCGCATATGACACACATAGAAAAAAACCCTAAATTTAGATTGGTTGCATGTGCAGACAAATCAAAAAAAAATTTACTTGAATTTAGTAAAAAATTTAAGATAAAAAAAACCTATAAAACTTCTAACAAAATGTTAGATGAAAACAACATAGATTTTTTAATTGTGTGTGTCCCAACAAAATTTCACATACAAGAAACTAAAAAGGCTTTAAATCATAAAAATATTAAATTAGTCCTTTGTGAAAAACCCTTTGGTTTTAATTATTTAAAAGCAAAAAAATTAATTCAGGATTATCAAATTAGAAATAAGATTCTTTTAATTAACTATCAAAGAAGATGGAGTACATTTTATAATAATATAAAAAAACAAATTAATGAAAAAAAATTTGGAAAATTAACTAATATTATTGGAATAGTTGATAGAGCTTTATATCAACATTCAAGCCATATGATTGATTTGTCAATTTTTTTAGCAGGTCCAACTAAAGAGATTTATGGTAGTATAGATAAAAATGTGTCTCCAAGAGTAGTTCATGGTTATAAAGACTATGCAGCTAATATTATAATCACCCACAAAAATAATGTGAAAACTTATATTAAGGCTTCTTCAGAAACTATGAGCAAAAGGTGGTTCGAATTAGATTTACATTTTACAAATGGCAGAATAAGAATTCTAAATGATGATACAGTTTGTGAAATATACAAATACAAACCAAGCAAACAATTTAAAAGTTGTACTGAATTATCCTTAATCGATAGAAGAAAAAATAAATACGAAGATAGAATGAAATCTCTATATTTAGATATAGAAAATTTTTTTTTTAAAAAAAAAAAATTGAATAAAGAGAATTTAAGCAATATAGAAACATTAAAAGTAATTGAAAAAGTATTAACAAAAAATTAAAAATGCAGTCCAGACCTTTCGTTGATAAAGATTTAATAAAAAAAATAATAAGAAAAATTAAAAACAAAGAGTTTAGTAAATTTATCGGGTCACCTGAAAAAAATTATTCAAAGTATTTAGATAAAACGAGTATTGAGCTTAAGAATATAAAATCACCTAAAAGTTTTTTTGGTGGAAAAAGTGTTATTGAATTTGAGTCAAAATGGTCAAAAATAGTTTCCTCTAAATATTGTATTTCTACTAACTCGGCAACATCCTGTTTGCAAACCGCAATTATGGCCTGTGATATTGGCTCAGGAGATGAGGTAATTTGCACACCATTCACATTTACAGCTTCTGCCGCTGCAATTGTTGCTGCAAATGCTGTTCCGATATTTTGTGATGTTGATATAAATACTTTTTGCTTAGATCCAAAAGATCTCAGAAAAAAAATTACGCCTAGAACAAAAGCTGTTATGTCAGTACATTGGAATAGTAATGCTGGACATCTAATGGAAGTAGATAAAATTTGTAAAGAAAAAAAAATTTTTCATATTGAGGATTCATCACAGTGTCATGGTATGAAATATAAAAATAAATACCTTGGTACTATAGGAGATGTTGGGATTTTTTCATTTAATGAACCAAAAAATTTAATGACTGGAGAAGGAGGTATTATAGTTACAAATAATAAACAAATTGCAAAGAAATGTAGACTAATAAGAAATCATGGAGAAAATGTTGTTGCTTCGAACTTACCAAAAAATGATTTAATAAATATTATTGGTTATAACTTTAGACTACCTGATATATTGGCTGAAATTGGAGTGCATCAAATTAAAAATCTGAAATTTCTTAACAATATTAGATTAAAAAATTATAATTTTTTAATTAAAAATTTAAATAAATATAAAGAAATTTTAAAGCCGCAATTAATAACAAATGATACTTATTATCCATATACAGTGGCATTTAGGTTAATTTCAAAAAATAAGAGCTTTAGAAAAAAACTTCTAGATCATTTTAAAAAAAATAAAATTCCGGTTACAGACGGGTTTCATAGATTGGTTTCTGAGCATCCACTTTTTGAAAAAAAAAGTTGGTTATGGAAAAGTAGTCCATATGCCCATCATAATTATGATAAAACTTATAAAATAAGGAATTTAAGTGTAGCACAAAAACTTAATACTTATGAATATGTAGGTTTTTTTCAAATAGGCTGGCCTAATAATTTAAAAGATATGAAAAAAATAGTAAAAACATTTGAAAGTTTTTTTAGTAAGAATATTTAATGAAAAAAAAAGTTCTTTTTTTATTATACGAAAATGAAACGGGTCATACTCTCAAAGTTGCAAAAAATTTAATAGGTTTATATGAGCCAATATTTTTTTCATGTGATTTCCTTTGTAATTACACAGAAGAAAACCCATCAAAAAAGATTTTGAGAGAATTTGGTCTTTCCAAATATAAATTTTATAGCATAAAGAGTGATTTAAAGAAAGTAAGTCAAATTAATTTTTCCAAAAATGTCAAAATAGATTTTAAATATTTAAAAGTCTTTGAAAAAAATTATTTAAATGAAAAAATAAATGAAATTATTCTTAAAGATTTTTCTTTTAATCAAATTTATAATCCTAGAGATTATAATTATTTTCCTGAGGATAAAAGAATATTGTATAAAACTTCAGAAATTCTCATTCGAAAAATCGAAAAGTTGCTAAAAAGCAATAGTTTCGAATTTATTTATTCAGGGGGCAAATCTAATTTTGTAAGAAATATTATTTTACAGTATTCAATAAGAAAAAATTTATCTTATTTTGGACCATCATATAGATTTGGTATAACTTTTTTAGATAATTATTCAAAAAAAAATTTAATTAAAAATTTAATTACTTCTAAAATAAAAGATAATGTAAATTTATTTAAAAAGTATTCAAAAAATCTAAATTCCTCCAATAAAATCAATTTAAATCATGTATATAATTTTAAAAAATTTTTTAACGAGTTTATTTTTTATTTATTTAAATATTTTAATTATATTAATGATTGGAGAACAAATTATTTTTTAAGAATAGATAAAAAAAAAAAAAATTATTTTTTTAATAAATCAGTGTTTTCTGTAAATTATTTTTTAATTAGAAATACAATTAGAAAAATAAGATTAGAAAATTACTTAAAAAGAAAAAGTCAATCTCTAATAAATAATTTGCCAAAAAAATTTGTTTTTTACCCATTACATTTTTTACCTGAGGGCGGAATTTTCGATAATAAAGAGTTATTTGACGAGTTTTTTTTAGTCCAGCAAGTTTCAAAAAAACTACCAGCAGATTTTACAATAATAGTAAAACCGCACCCAGAAATTTTTAAAAAAGGATCAGAAATTAATTCATATAATTATTATAAATCTTTTTCTAAAATTCCAAATGTAGAAATTATAAGTCCATCTGTAAATAGTTTATATCTAATAAAAAAAAGTTCTGGTGTAATTTCAGTTTCTAGCTCTGTTGGACTCGAAGCAATTTTTTATAGAAAAAATTCATTAAATTTTGTTGAAAACGAATTTAAGTATTTGAAAACTTTTCAAATGATTAATTTAGATAATATCGAAAGCCAATTAAATACAAAACAAAATTTTAATTTTGACTTTAAAACTATTAAAAAGTTTTTTAGCTACGGTATTGATATAGATATAGATAAATTCATTTTTAAAGATGTTAGAAGTTTTGAAAAAAATCACTATGATGTTTTAGTAGAAAAATATTTATATTATTTTAAAAAAAATAGATCTAAAGGTTGGCATTGATAAATTTAAAAGAAATAATTAATTACAAGTTTTTTTTATTTCAGCTTATTTATAGAAATTTTAGTCTTATATATAAACAAACTGTACTAGGTCCGTTTTGGCAAATTCTGAACCCTTTAATACAATCTGGTGTATTTGCACTTGTTTTTGGGGAATTTGCTAAAATTCCTACTAACGGTGTACCACCTTTTTTATTTTATAGTTCAGCAATGGTTGGATGGGTTTTGTTTCATTCAAGTTTTTTAAAAACATCTAATTCTCTTGTAAACTCTTCATATATATTGAGATTTGCTTATTTTCCAAAATTAATAATTCCAATAGCAATGTTTGCCGAAAGCTTAATTTTTTTTGTGATTCACTTTATTATTTTTATCTTAATAATATTTGTCTATTTATTTAATGGATATCAATTAAATATAAATTGGTTTGGTTTGTCATTACTACCTTTTGTAATATTGTACATTTCATTACTATCTGTTTTTCTTGGCATGATAATAAGCTGCTGGGGAGCAAGATATAGAGATTTACTTCAAATAGGAAGCTATGGATCTCAGTTATTATTTTATGGAACACCTATAATTTATTCGATGAAATCTGTTCCTGAAAAATTACATTTTTTATTTTATTTTAATCCACTCACTTATTTCATTGAATATTTTAGATTTGTATTCTTTAATACCGAATTACCACATGTTTCTTATTTAATAAGTGGAATTATTTTTTTAATTTTTGTAAGCACTTTTTCTTTATATACTTTTAAAAATCATACAAAAAATATTATTGATTATGTCTGATATTTCAATTCAAGTAAAAAATTTAAGTAAAAAATATTTTTTAGGAAATTTTGGTTTTAAATCTTTAAGATACAATCTTCTCTCAAGATTTTTTAAAAATTTAGAAAATCCAAATAAAAAAATCTATGCCCTAAAGGACATAAATATAGAAATAAAAAAAGGAGAAGCTGTAGCAATATTAGGAAAAAACGGTAGTGGTAAATCAACACTAATGAAAATTTTGTCAAAATTGTCTGCACATGATGATGGTGAAATGATTATTGAAGGAAAACTGATACCAATGTTGCACATGAATGCAGGCATCCAGGTCGAAGCAACTGGTAGGGAAAATATTTTTTTTATTGGCTCAATTATGCGCGCAAATAGAAAAGAGTTAAAAGAAAAAATTGATGAAATTGCAGAATTTTCTGGTCTTACGAAATTTTTAGATACTCCAGTAAAGAAATATTCCTCTGGGATGTTAACTAAATTGTACTTCTCGGTAATGATAATATTAGATTTTGATATTCTTATTTGCGATGAAATAATGGCAGTTAGTGACTCAGAATTTAAATTGAAATGTATTAAAAAAATAATTGAATTAAAGGAAAAAAAGAAAACTATTATTTTTATTTCTCATGAAAGAGAAATTGTAAATTCAGTATGTGATTATGGGTATGTTTTTACAGAAAATGGAAATTTAAGTCAAAAATTAAGTATTTCAGATGCTTATTCTTTATATGAAAAAGATTTTTAATTTTTAAAATGATTATCCAATAATTTAAAAAATGTTTCATTAAAACTTAACTTTATTTTTTCTCTCTCTATTTTAGTTATCATTATTTTAAAATTATTAGAGTAACCCAGGTCATTAAAAATTTTATAATAATGCCATTTAACATCAAAATTTTTATTTAATTCTAAAATTTTACAATTTTTATTACAAACTATTATGTTACTTAAATTTGCACCATGAATTGAAATTATACCTCTACATTTATTGAATAATTTTATCTGTTGGATATTATTTATTTTAAGTGGATCAACAATTTTGAATTTGTATTTAGTTTTTAAAATGCTAATTAATTTTTTTTCATTTAAAATTTGCCTCTTAAAATAATTTTCATAAGATCCCTGAGATCTTTTAATGTAAATCAATTCATTAGAACTATTTTTATAATTTAATTTATATTTAACTTTTAAAAATTCTCTTAATAAAAATATATGTTTTTTATTAGGATAAAAATTATTATTAATAATAATAAATTTCTTTAAAACCCTAAATTCTTGAAGATTAATTTTTTTTATTTTAATATTACTAAAAAAAATTTTTAATAATCTATTAAAAAATTTTTTATTTTGTTTTCTTAGTAGTATGTTGAATTTTTTTCTATTATTATTTTGGATTATGAAAGGTATTATTTGTAAATAAAAATGAAAAAAAGCCCATTTTTCCTTTATTATTATTACATTTTTTGAATTATTATCAAAATATAAGTAATCGTTAGGTTTTATTTTATTTAAATTAATTTCTCTGGTTATAAAATTTGAGTCAGAGTAAAGAAATGACTCTAATACTGATAAAGGAATAATACAATTATTGTTGGAGTAATTTAATTTTAAATTATTTTTTAATAAATTTATATTTTTTTTATATTTATTAAGATTATAGATTTTTGAATTTTTTTTTGAATAGAAATAATTCAAAAATTTAATTGATAATATATGATCGAATCCAGAAAGATTTATAACAATAGGTTGATTTATATTTATTAAAGGATTTGCCCCAATATTAAGCTGTATATTAAATATTGATAGAAACTCAATAATCACTAAGTTAAATATATTTTTAAATAATCGTATAATCTTAGATAATTTTTTTAAAATTTTAAAAAAAAAAGGAATATTATATTTTATAAATAATTTTAAATTTTGAAACATTTTAAACTCAATGATAAATAAAAGTATTTTAATTACTTGTTTTGATAGGCCTGACTCATTAAAAAAATGTATTAACCATTTATACCTAGCAAATAACATTAATAAATACAACGTTGTATTTGTTAGGCAAAAAGGAAACAGAAAAGTTCAAAAAATAGTTGAAAATTCTAGGTTTAAAAAAAAATTCATTATTAACACAAATTATCCAAAAAAATTTTCACCATTAAAAAAAATGGCAAATAATGGTTTTAAAGGATGGAAATATTGTTTTGAAAATTTAAAATCAGATTATTCTATATATCTTGAAGATGATATTTTAATTAGTTATGATTTTTTAGATTTTCATGACTTTATTCATCAAAAATACAAAAACGATAATAAATTTTTTGGAGTAAATGGTTTTTCTAGCGAAATATTTAATATTAAAAAAATTTCAAAATATTCTAAATTTGTTTATGGTTTAGGAAAAGGTTTCTCAACAAATAAGCAAAACTGGCAATTATTTAGAAACAAAATTTGGAATAAAAAGTTTTTACAGAAAATTAATCCCGCATTGGACTCAGCAAATGAGAATTTTGTAAAAAAAAACAATTTTTATGTTGTAATGCCTATCTGTAGTAGAATCTTAGAAGATTACACAAATGGACTTCATATAAAAAAAACAAATAAATCTTACTTTAAAAAAATAAGAAAATCTTTTGTAAAAATAAAATATAAAAAAAAAATATATGAATATTCTTTTTTTGAAAGATACAATTGGAGAAATGATTGCAGAAAGTATAAAGGTTTATTTATTGAAAAATTATATAAATTTATTTTAATAATATATAAAAAATTATTTACAAAATACTATTAACGATTTTGATAACAATATTTATATTTTTAATTTTAATATCACTCCCCATTGGTAAACAAAGAATTCTTGTAGACAAATTTTCAGCAACAGGATTACTTTCTTTTGATTTATAATTCTTTATTAAATTTAGAGATTTATGGAAATATCTTCTAGCTTCAATTTTATTTTTTTTTAATTTTTTTAATACTTTTTTAAGAGTAGTTTCATTCTTAAATATAACAGGTAAATAAGAGAAGTTATTGTCTTTTAAATTTTCTGTTGGAAGTATAATTTTTTTGTTTAATTTTTTTTTATAATTTAAAAAAATTTTTTGTCTTTTCTTTAATTCTGTGGAATATTTTTTTAATAAAGACAGTCCCCATGCTGCTTGTATTTCGTTTAATTTACAATTAATACCAAATGTATTATTTTCATAAATTCCCAGATTTGCAAGCCGTTTTGCTATATCAGCATCTTTTTTTTTTCTAAAAACAATCATGCCTCCTTCACAAGTATTAAAAACCTTAGTAGCATGGAAACTTACCACGGACGCATCACCATTATTAAGTATTGATTTTTCTTTAAAATTTATGCCAAAACAATGTGCTGCATCGTAAATTATTTTTATTTTCTTTTGTCTAAATTTATCAAATTTTTGAATATCGGCAGGTATACCAAATGAATGGACAGGCACTATAGCAGATATTTTTTTTATATTTCTCTTTCTTAATTTTTCTGGATCTAAATTTAATGTTTTAGAATTTATATCTGAAAACAAAACTTTAAGATTTAAAAATTTTGCTGCATTTGCTGTTGCTTTATAAGTAAAAGGAGTTGTTACTACATTCTTATTAACATTAAATACTTTAAAACAAATCATTAATGCATTTGTTGCGCTATTTGTAAGAACAATATTATTTAAATTAAATTTTTTTTTTAATTGTTCTTCAAATTTTTTAACTATGGGTCCATTATTTGTTAAAATTCTATTTTGAAAAATTTTATTAATATATTTTTTAAATAATTTTTTATTAGGAATTGATGGTTTTGAAACTTTCAACATAATAAAATAAATTAATTAAATTTTTTGTAATTATCTTTGTACCAATCAATTATCTTCACTAATTCCAATTTTAGCCTTAATTTTGGTGTCCAGCCTAATTTTTTCATTTTATCATATGAGATATTATATCTAAAATCGTTGAAAGGCCTATCCAAAACGTATTTTACAGATTTTTTAAAATTTTTATTCATCATTGTACAAATTAATTTAATTAAGGTTTCAATCTTTATTTCTTGATCACTACCTATATTGTAAATTTCTCCATGTTTCTTTCTCTTTATTATTAAAATAACAGCTTTGCAAAAATCATTGATGTGAAGAAAACACCTTTTTTGTTGACCACTTCCATGCAAGTTTATTTTTTTATTTTCAATTAATGAACAAATAGTATGAGGGATAATTTTTTCAGGATTTTGCCTTGGTCCAAAAATATTATTTGCTCTTAAAATTGAGATTTTAGATTTAAAAGACTCATTATAACTGTTTATAATCATCTCAGCAGCTGCTTTTGAAGCAGCATAAGGATTTGTTGGATTTAATTTGTCTTTTTCATTATTTTTACCAAAAAGCTTTTGACCATAGACTTCGTCAGTACTTATTTGATATACATTTTTTATTTTTTTTTGTTTACAGCATTCTAAAAAAACATGTGCCCCTAAAGTATTTGTTTTTGTAAATTCAAATGAATTGTTAAATGATCTGTCGACATGACTTTCGGCAGCAACATTAATTGCAATATCTACTTTACTAAAATATTTAATTATTTTTCTATAATTAATTATATCTATTTTTATAAATTTATGTTTTTTCTTTTTTAATATATTTTTCAAATAATTTTTATCAGCTGCATATGTAAGTTTATCTATAATTACTAGAGAACAATTTATAAATTCTTTGTCTAATTTTTCACAGAGATGGGAACCTACAAAACCTGCCCCTCCAGTAACTAAAATTTTTAATTTTTTGTTAGTCATTTATTTTCTTTGATGGAATACCAAAATATTTCTTATTTTGCTTGCAATTAATATTTACAAACGAATTGGCACCTACAACAACATTTTTTTCAATTATTATTTTTTCTTTAATTGAACTATTCATTCCTATGAAGGATCTATCTTTAATTTCAACTGCACCAGCAATATTTGAACCTGGGGAAATATTTACAAAGTTTCCAATTTTAGAATTATGATCAATTGTGCAATTTGTATTTATAATATTATGATTACCAATATTACAGTTAACATTAACTGTTGCGCCTGCAATTATCATATTACCTTTACCTAAAATAGTACTTTCATCAATGTTTGAGTGAATAGATATGATATTTGGCCATTTTAATTTAGAATTTTTTTTATTTAAATCGGATATAATTTTGTACCTTAAATTAATATCTCCAATAGCACATACGAAACCTACTCTTTTGATATTGAATTTATTTAAATGATTAAGTTGACCAATAATACTATAATTAATGTTTTTATACTTAAGAATTTTTTTTCTTTTTACTTTTTTATCTATGAAGCCTAAAAGTTCATATTTTTTACTTTTAATTATTTCGCTAGCTACTACTTGGGCATGGCCACCAGATCCTATTATAATTATTTGCGTAATCATTTTGATTGTTTACAATGTATTAGACTATATTAAAACAATTTTAAAAAATACTTAAGTGATTTTTATATTTCAAAATGGAAGGTTTGGTAATCAATTATTTCAAATAAATTATATTTTTAATATTAAAAAAAATAGTGAAAAAGTATTTTTTATAGGATTTGAAGAAACTTACGAATTTTTTTTAAAAAATAAAGATTTATACTTTATAAAAAATAGATTTTTAGTTAACAGAAGATTTAAAATATTATCTTTTTTAAAACATATAAAATTATTTAACCTGATAATAGAAAACAAGATTGGCTCAAAAAATTATATTCATAGTGGTTTACTTAAAAATTTCAAATTTGTAGACGGATTTTTTCAATCAGAAAAATATGTAAATAAATTTTTTCTAAAAACTTTAATTAACTCAGAAAAATTTAAAATCGAGGACAAAAAAGCAAAAAAAAAAATAAATCAAAAAAATAAAAATACAAATCTTTATATACATATTAGATTAACTGATTATAGAGGTTGGCCAAGTAAACAATATTCTGCGGCTATGAGTTTTGACTGGTATAAAAATTTATACTTACAGTATTTCAACAAAAAAAAATGCTTAATTTTTACAGATGATTTTAAAAAATTAAAAAAAATAAATTTTTTTAAAATGAAAAAATTTAGGTTTATTAAAGAGAATTATTTGAGGAGTTTTTTTTTAATGAAAAATTGTAAATATGGCATTATCTCTAGTAGTAGTTTTTCATGGTGGGCAAGTTATCTTTCTAGTAAGGATAACAAAAAATCAAAATTTATAGCTCCAAATTACTGGGTTGGAAATAAAATGAAAAAATTTTATCCAAGTCAAATTAAATCAAAATTTTTAATATATAAATAAGGACAAAATGTGTGGCATAGTTGGATTGGTTAAAAAAGATAAAAAAGTAGGATTTACAACTTCTCTTAATTGGACAGAATTAATATTTAAAAATTTTGATCACTTATTAAAGGATAGTATTTTAATTAAAACAGGTATAATGAGAAAAAATTTTCATAATTTTTCACCTATAAAATCAAAATTAATAATATTAGAAATTTGGTTGAGAGATGTCCTGAAATAAAAAGTGATGAAAAATTTAATTATTAAAAACAATCATTTATACTTAATTCTTATAATCATTTTTTATATACTTTTTCCTTATATAATTTTTAATAGCGAGAAACTGTTTTTAGAATTTGCAGGAATTTCTCAAATTTATTTTAAATTTAATGAAAATTTAGAAATACTTTACATAATTAATATCTTACTTTTGATATTTGTATTTTATTTTTTTGATGAAGGAAAAAAAAATTTTTCTAATTCACTTTATAGATATGAAATAATAAAATTTATCCATATTGGGCTGATTTTTTATCTAACATTTGAAATTTATAATTTAATTAAATGGAATTATACTTATTTTACTGGAGTAGATACTAATTTAAATTTAGTAAACCATTTTAATCTTAAATTTATTGATGGATTAAATACACAACTTTCACTTTATAGAGAGTTTATCTACACTTTTTTCTTAGGTGGCAGGCAGACTCATATAAAAATATTAATAATTTTAAGTGTTTATCTTTTTAAAGAAAATAAAAAGCAGGCTCTGATTGGATATTTGCTAATATTTTTTTATGATTTTTTATCAATGTCTAGATATAATTTTTTTTCTTTAGTTATAGTTCATTTTTTAATTTATTTTAAATATGAATTTCTAAAAAATAATTTATTAAAAGTAATTTTAGTATTAGTAGGTTTATTCATTTTTTTAAATATTAGAGCTTATTTTATATCGCCTGGTCATTTAGAAAATAATTATGAAACCTTTATGCATCTTCTTAGACATTTTATTGGAGAATTTGTTTCGGTATTTACTTCTTTATCAATATTTAATAATGAATTTAAAACCATATTTATTAATATTTATTTAAAATATTCTTATTATAGTGGTTATTTTCTTGATAATTTAAATTTCTTATTAAGTGATTTTTTTTATTTAAACTTTCCTGATCGAATAGATTATTGGGAAAATGACAATTCACCAATTGATAGATATTCTAAATTCGGATCCACCTATATAATTGCATATTTTTTTTCTTTTATAGTAATTTTAATTTTCTATAAAATTTTAAGAGTTTTTATAAATTTTTTTTATCTTAATGATGATTTGTTTTTTAAAGCTACATCAGCGTATATTTTAGCGACATCCTTTAGATCTAATATTGTACATGAAATTGGTTTTGTGACTAAATTGATAATTTTAATTCTTGTATTGAATCAAATTTTAAAATACTTAAGAATAATTAAACACAAATGAAAAAAAAAATTGCTTTAATTACAGGAATAACAGGTCAGGATGGATCTTTGTTAGCTAGATTTTTGTTAAAAAAAAATTACGAGGTTCATGGAGTAATTAGGCGATCATCAAGTTTTAATACATCTAGAATTGATGATATTTATCAAGATATTAATGAGAAAAATAAAAAATTAATTTTACATTATGGTGATTTAGTTGACACTTCAAATATGCTAAAAATTATTGGTGATGTTGGACCTGATGAGATTTACAATTTAGCAGCTCAATCTCATGTTAAAGTAAGTTTTGAACTTCCAGAATATACCTCGATGGTTGATGCAATAGGATGTTTAAAAATATTAGAAATAATAAAAACTCTAAAATTAGACAATAAAGTAAAATTTTATCAAGCGTCAACATCTGAAATGTATGGATCATCTCCACCACCTCAAAACGAAAAAACTCAATTTAAACCTACATCACCATATGGTGCAGCAAAATTATATGCCCACTGGATTACAAGGAGTTATAGAGAGTCTTATGGAATATTTGCTAGTACAGGAATCCTTTTTAATCACGAGGGACCTTATCGAGGAGACACATTCGTAAGTAAAAAAATAGTAAAAGCTGCTGTAAAAATAAAAATAGGAAAACAAAAAAAATTATATTTGGGAAATTTATATTCAAAAAGAGACTGGGGAGATGCAGAGGATTATGTAGCAGCTATTTGGAAAATTTTACAACAAAAACAACCAGATGATTTTGTTCTGGCAACTGGAAAAAGCTACAGTATTAAGGAATTTGCTAGCAGGACATTTAAGAAATTAAATTTGGAATTAAAGTGGAAAGGTAAGGGTTTAAAAGAAAAAGGTTACATAAGAAATACAAATAAAGAAGTTATAGTGATTGATAAGAAGTATTTTAGACCATTTGAAGTTGACCATTTAAAAGGTAATTCATCAAAAGCAAAAAGAATTCTAAAATGGAAACCAAATACTTCGTTGGATAAGCTGATAACAAAAATGATTAACTTTGAAATAAAAAACTTTTCTTGAATGTGTATAAATACTCTGTTTTAACGGCAGCTTATAAATCCGATGAACACATAGGTAATTATTTTAGATCTATTGCTAGACAAAAATTTTTGCCAGACGAAATAATATTAGTTGACGATACGAAGAATACTTTACTAAAAAAAAAATCAGTCATATTTGAAAAAAAATTCAAAGTTAAAATTAAGATTGTTAAAAATAAAAAAAATCTAGGACCATGTAAATCTTTAAACAGGGGGCTTAAAGAGGCAAAAAATAATTTAATTTTCAGACTAGATGTTGATGACAGCTGGAAAAAAAATCACGTTAATTATTACTTGAAAAAATATAAAAAAAATCAAAATTTTTTAATATACTGTTATTCATTAAAAAATGATTCTATTAGAAATTCTATAAAATGTGATAATTTTTTTGTCAACGAAAACCATACTATTCACTCAACTTGGCTAATAAATAGAAATATATGTCAAAATTTTGAATACAAACTTGAAAATCCTGTTATTGCTTTGGAAGATTATTATACACTTTCATATTATATGAGAAAAAAATTTGAATTTTATTTTGAAAATAAGGAGAAGACATTTAATTATAATTTAAGTTTACAAAGTCATGGATATGTTCACAAATATAACCCTATTAATTTATATTATAGACAAAAGATTGCTCGACAAAACTTAGTTTTTCATTTCCGAAATTTTAAAACTAAAAAGAAATTAAAAAATAATTTTTTTAATTTTTTAAAATTTATTTTCAATGAGTTTGGTGTAATTAATTATGCGGTTTATCTGTTTTGGACAATGGATCTGCTATATTTAAAGAAATTATTAAGATGAAAATTTCTGTTTTAATATCAATATATAATAAAACTACATTTCCTGAATTTATAAAATCATTTAATAGCATAATTAGCCAAACAAAAAAAAGTGATGAAATAATTATTATCTTTGATGGAATGGTAAAGTTTGATATCAGATTTTATTTACGTAATTTTAAGAATGTTAAAATTATACAAAATAGTGCAAATATGGGCTTGGGCATATCTCTCTCAAGAGGATTAATTAAGTGCAGTGGCGATATAATTATAAGACAAGACTCTGATACATTTAATAGCCAAAAGAGATTTTTTTATCTTTGGAAAAACATTTCTATTTATAAATATGACATTATGGGATCTTATATGACTGAAAATTCAAAAAATAACTTTACGTCAATTAGGAAAGTACCATTAGAACAAGATCAAATTTATAGAAAATTAAACTTAAAAAATAGCTTTAATCATCCCACAGTTGCATTTAGGAAATATTCAATCAATAAAATAGGAGGATATGAAAATGTTTTATTTTTTGAAGATTACTTTCTTTGGTTAAAAGCAAGAATAGGATTTTTAAAAATGAAAAATTTAAATCTTAAATTAGTATCAACAAATATTAATAATGCATTTTTTCAAAGAAGGTTTGGATTAAAATATTATAAATGCTTTTTGATTTTTTTATTTAAATCTTACAGTAAAAATTACATTAATTTTTACTATTTTCTAATTTCATTAGTAATTAGAACCTTTATCTTTAAACTCAATTTAAATTTGTTAAAATTATTCTACAAACTTTTCTTAAGAAAAAATTAAGTTAATTTCCTATATATATTTATAAAAATCAAAGAAACCAAGTAGGATAAAGGAAATAAATAAATTATATCAAGTATAATTATACATAAATTATTCAAAAAAATAATTAAATTACAAATTATATTTAATTTAAATATTTTTTTTTTGTTTAATATATTTAACTTTATTGGTTTTAAAAAAAAATAATCAAATAGTCTTGCCCATGGTAAATAGCCATTTTTTATTTTGTTCAATATAGTAATTGTGCAATCTGTTATAGGATAAGCTAAAGCAGACAAAACAATTGCATAATTTCCATCTAGAAAAAATTCTAAAAAAGTGTATCCAATTACAAAACCAATAGAAATACTTCCAACATCTCCCATAAATATCTTTGCTTTTGGTTTATTAAAAAATAAAAATCCCAAAATAGATGATGCAAGAGTAAGAATAATTAAATATGATAAATTATATAATGAAATATTCAAATTGTAGAAAATCAAAATAGAGAAAAAATATTGTAAAGAAATTGTTGACAAAAAACCATCAGATCCGTCAACAAAATTTGATATGTTAATTATATATACCCAAACTAAAACTGAAAATAACATTGTCAGTTTAAGTGGCAAAGGAAAATTAATTAATTTTAGTGAAGTTAGACATAAGTAACAGGTTAAAAATTGTACAATTAATTTTATTATTGGATTAATAGGTTTGATGTCATCAAAAAAAGAAAAGAAACCCAGGAAAAAAAAACCCCCAATTAATATATAAAAATTATTTGGTAAAAGAATATTATTTGAAAATTTCAAACTAAAAAATATTAAACTTATTAAACTAATAACTAAAAAAATCACACCCCCAGAAGTTGGTGTATTGCTCTCTTCTGAGAGAAACTCATTTGGCTTGTCTGAAATATTATATTTTGCTGGAATTAATATAAAAAATTTGAAAAGAAGAATTGATAATAGAAATTGAATTAAAAATACAAGAAACATATAATTTATTTAGATAATAAATACTTTAATAATTTATAAAAAGCTAACAATACTTTTTTAAAAAAAATAATATAATATAGTTTTGTTAACCAATTATAAAAAGATAAAATTTACCTAGTGAAAAAAATTATAAAATTTAAAGGTGGAATAGGAAATCAACTTTTTCAGTTTGCTTTTTATAAATTTTTGAAATCTAAAAACTATGAGGTAGATATAGATCTATCCTGGTATGAGGAAATTAAAAAAACAAAAAACAATTTAACTTTTAGAAAGTTTGCTCTTAATGATATTATCAATAATTTTCCTGAAACTATTCTCTATAAAAGAAATTTTAAAGATAAAATTTTATCTTTTCGAAGTGAAAATTTAAAAACATATTTAGCCAAAAAAAATATATTTTATGGCGATTTTTTTGATGGATACTGGCAAGATATTTACTTTGCGAGACATATAAATCTAAGTGATATCAAAGATAATTTAAGACAATTAAATCATAACTTACCCAAAAAATATTATATCTTACATATGAGATATGGTGATTTTAAAACTAGTGACGCTCATGAATGTTTATCTGAAAATTTTTATTTGGATAATATAAATAAATTAGAAAAATATCCTATTTTTGTACTTACAGATGATTATCAACAAGCAGAATTAATAATTAAAAAAGCTAAACAAAAAATAAAAATCCTAAATACAAATGATATTGAAGCATTTAGTATAATTTTTAACTCTGAAGGTGGCATAGCATCAAACTCCACTTTTTGTTGGTGGCCAATTTTTCTCTCCAAAAATAGAAATTGGTTTATGCCAAAAAAATGGGTTAAAAATAAAGATATATTCCAGGCAAATATGTACATTTCTGGAACAAATATTATTAAAGATAAATAATTATGAATATTCTCCAAATAGGTTCGCCATTAAAAAAAATAGGAGGTGTTTCAAATCATATTGAAATAATAAAGAAAAACAAAGTTTCAAAAAAAATTAATTACGAACATTTATATTTAACAAAAAATAAAAGTAGTAATTTTGATATAAGATACAATATTTTTAATTTATTGATTAAAATACTTATATTCAAAAAAATTTGCAAAAAAAAAAATATTGATGTCATACATGCTCATACGCAAAGAGCTGCATTACTAGTGGTGATTAGTAAATATTTATCCCTAAATAAAATAAATATTATTTATACACCACATGGCTTTAGACACCTTCAAAAAAAAAATATTTTCAAAATTATTCATTTAATATTTGAAAAAATTATTCTAAATGGAATAGATCATATTTTCATATTAACAAAGAATGAATTAGATTTTTTAAAAAAAATAAAATTTAAGAATTACACTTTTTTGAATAACGTGATTGATATTAAAAATTATTCTGGAAACAAAAAATTAAGAAAAAAAAATAATAAAGAAAAAATAGTAATTAATATTGCAAACATGGATAAAATTAAGCAACCAAATTTGTTTATTAAAATTGCGAATAAAGTAACAAAAAAAAACAAAAACATTGTTTTTTATTGGATAGGAAAAATTAATTCAGAATATAAAAATAGGGTTATAAAAAATAAAAATATCGTTTTTACAGGTTATTTAAATAGAAAAAATATAGCTACTTATCTAAGATCTTGTGACTTATTTTTATTAACATCAAAATTTGAAACATTCCCATATGTTTTTTTAGAAGCATCATTTTTTAAAAAAAAAATTTTGGTTAACAAATTTTACACAAAAAATAAATTTTATGATTTTAAAAATATATCCACTTTTAAATTTAATGACTCAAATGATGGTTTTAAGAAAGTATTGTATCATTTATATAAAAAAAATAATAAAAATAGTAATTCCAAGCTAAATACAAAGTATATAAATTTAAAAAAATTTATTTTTATTATAGAAAATCAATATTTATCTTTCAGAAAAACAAAAGTTATTTAATTTTTTTCCCATAACATATAAATCTTCTTTTATAATGTGATTTCCAAATTCGCATTGAGTAATTTGAAAGTTATAGTTTTCTATATGATTATTTTTTTTCTGCAAAATTATGTTAATCATAAAATCTTTAAATAAATAACCTATCGAATGATAAAATTGGCCAGGATGAGTTTTACTCTCTAAATTATTTGATATCACGTGATTTTTAAAAGTATTAATAATTTTGTCAGTTTTACTTTGATAAACTAATTGACCAATATTTATAGAGACAAATATTAATAAATATAAAATTATTAACCAATTTTTGAATTTATAATTGTTAAATATTAAAATTGCTAAATAAAATAATAAAGGCATTGCATACATTAAATATCTCTGAACAGGTCTAGCAATCAAAATAGATAAAAATAAAATAACTATTAGGAAAATATATAATAGGTTTTTTTCTAAACCTTTGTTATCTTTAAGAATTAAGCTTATAAATGAAATTGATATTATATTATTAATTGTAATAAAAAAATAATCACTATTTTTAAAGTTAAATAATTTTTCAATATAACCATAATTCATTTCACCAGATAAATTTAAAATAAAATAACTAATTAAAAAAGAAACTATTAAAATTAGAAATTTATTAATAATTTTAATTTTTTTAGATATAAAAAATTTAAAGGAATAAATAATAGAAAATGGAAATATAAGTAATATTGAGTAATTTAAATAGGATACAAAATTTTTAGTGGAATTTATCAAATTAAATCTCATGTAAGTATTTGAATAATATTCGGAAAATATTTTTATATCAAAAAATCTTAAATATAAAAAAAACGAAATAACTATAAATAAACCATAAGTAAAAATCAAAAATAAAGCATTTTTTTTTAAAAATTTATTTTTAAAAATGTGGAAAAAAAATAAAGGAAAAATAATAATTGCGACAGGTTTTAACAAAAAGGAAAAGCAAGCAGTTATTAATGAAAAAAATAAAAAAATTTTTTTTTCTAAAGTTAAAAAAACAAAGGATAAATATGCAAATGAAAAAGATAAAATATCAGGGTAAATTCTAAATATATAAATGTTTATAATTGGACAAAAAATAATAAGAGTAAATAAAGTGATTAAATTTTTACTTTCTAAAATTTTAAATTTAATAGAAAAAAAAATTAACAATACAATTGCTAATAAATTTATTATTCTAAAATAAATTAAATTTTCATAATTATTTTCAAAATTTGGAACAATCAAACTTAGTAAAAAAGGATAAATTACACTGTTAGCCTGATTATTTTGAAAAAGATCATTATTAAAATAATAATTTTCTATATTATAAGAATTAATTAATTCAATAAAAAACCATTCTAGGTTAAATGTATTAAAAAAAAGTCTTTTATAATTTAAGACAAAATAAATTATGACTAATGAAATTAAGTATAAGTAATATTTATTAATAAGATTTAATTTTGTAAACATATTATGTCAATTTCTATTATCATTCCTGCAAAAAACGAAGATAAAATTATTAAAGATACTATTAGAAATTTAAAGAAAAAACTTAAAGAAATTGATTTTGAAATAATTGTTATAGATGATTTTAGTACAGATAATACCTTTGATATAATAAAAAATCTTAAAATAAAAAATGTTTTTGTATATAAAAATAAATTAAAAGGAGTTGCGTCAGCAATTAAATTGGGGATTAAGTTTTCAAAAAAAAAATATATTTGTATATATATGGCTGACCAATCTGATGGTTTAACAGACTTAATTAATTATTATAAATTGATTTCAAATAATAAAATTGATGCAGTATTTGGATCTAGGTTTATTGAAGGATCTAAGGTAGTAAACTACCCTAAAATTAAATATGTTTTAAATAGATTTTTTAATTTATTTGTAAAAATTATATATATTTCTGATTATAATGATTTTACTAATGCATTTAAAATTTATAGCACAAAAAAAATAAAAAAATTAAATTTAAATTTATCCACAAGTTTTGAAATCTTTTTAGAATTACCTTTAAAATTTATTAACAAAAAAGGTATTTATTTAATATGTTCTATTTCTTGGAGACAAAGAAAAAAAAATCTTTCAAAATTTAAAATTAATGAACTTGGATCAAAATATTTAAAAGTCTTAATTTATTGTTTATTAAATAAGATTGGATTAATAAAATAAGATGAAAATTTTAATTACTGGAGGAGCTGGTTTCATTGGAAGTAGTATTGCAATTAATCTTAAAAAATTAGGTCACAATGTTCAAACAATGGATAATTTCTCAAGATTAGGTTCAAAATTAAACTTAATTCAATTAAAAAAAAATAAAATCAAAAACTTTAAAGCTGATGTCACAAATTATAGCAGCTTAAAAAAATTTAAAAATTTTAATTTAATTATAGATTGTTGTGCAGAACCATCAGTTGAAAGTTCAAAAAAAAATTTAGATTTAACTTTCTATACGAACTTAGTTGGAACGTACAATATATTGAAACTTACATCTAAGCTAAATGCAAAATTGATTTTTTTATCATCTAGTAGAATTTATTCAATTTTAAAAATTAAAAAACTATCAACAATAAAAAAGTCTGATTCATTTAAAAAATTTACAATCAAGGAAAATTTTTCCAAAGAAGCGCCTATATCTTTTTATGGTTATAGTAAATTGAGCTCTGAAATGATGATTAAAGAATTTTCTTATTTAAAAAATATAGATTATATTATTAATAGATTTGGATTAGTAGCAGGTCCAGGACAATTTGGAAAAATTGATCAGGGTGTAATCAGTTATTGGATATGGAGAAGATTAAATAAATTAAAATTATATTATAAAGGTTATAAAGGTTCAGGTATGCAAATAAGAGATGTTTTGCATATTGATGATTTGACTTTTATTATTAGTGAACAGGTGAAAAAAATTGATAAAATTAAGAATAATGTTTTTAATATTGGTGGAGGCATAAAAAATAGCTTAACTCTAAGAGAGCTGAATGATAAAATCTCACAAATCATTAAAAAAAAACAAATAATTTTAAAAAAACGTGAAATATCAAATTATGACATTCCAATATATATATCTAACAATTCTAAAGTTGAAAAATATTATAATTGGAAACCTAAGCATAATTTGGATAAAATTTTAAATGATATATATCATTGGCAAATTAAAAATAAAAAAAAGTTAAAAAATTTTTTTTGATGAAATATGTCTTGATAACTGGCTCTACTGGTTTAGTTGGTTCTGAGTCTGTTCAATTTTTTATAGAAAAAGGTTATAAAGTAGTTGGTATAGACAATAATTTTAGAAAATTTCTATTTGGTCATGACGGCAATACAGATTGGGTAAAAAAAAAACTTTCTCAATATAAAAATTATACACATTTTAATACAGACATTAGAAATTTTAAAAAAATTGAAAAGATATTTAAAAAATACAATAAAAATATTGATGTAGTGATACATGCAGCAGCTCAACCATCTCATGATTGGGCAAAAAAAATGCCATTTGTTGATTTTAATGTAAACGCCTGTGGAACTTTAAATATCTTAGAAAATTTCAAAAAATACTCAAAAAATGGAAAATTTATTTTTCTATCAACCAATAAAGTTTATGGTGATAGACCCAACAATATTAAGTTAAGAGAATTAAAACTAAGGTATGAATATAAAGATAAATCTTTTAAAAAAGGAATTGATGAAAATATGTCAATTGATCAAAGTACGCATAGTTTATTTGGTGTATCAAAAACTTATGCAGATTTAATTGTTCAGGAATATGGAAAAAATTTTAATTTAAATACAGTTTGTTTTAGAGCAGGATGCATAACAGGACCAAATCATTCAGGGGCAAAACTCCATGGATTTTTGTCTTATCTTGTTAAATCTTGTATTAAGGATAAAAAGTATCAAGTTATAGGATACAAAGGAAAGCAAGTAAGGGATAATATTCATAGTTATGATTTAATAAACGCATTTTGGGAATATATAAAAAAACCAAAAAAAGGCATAGTTTACAACATCGGTGGAGGACTTATATCGAATTGTTCAATTTTAGAAGCAATTAAATTTATAGAAAACTCTCTTAAAGTTAAGGTAAAAAAAAAAATAATTAGACAAAATAGAACCGGAGATCATATGTGTTATATTTCAAATTTAAATAAATTTAAAAAAGATTATCCTAAATGGAAACAAACTTATAATTTTAAAAAAATTATGAAAGAATTAATTAATAGAGAAATTAATTCTTAAATAATCTTTTTATTTCTAAATTATATTTTCGTAATTTTTGTCCATTAATATTCATAGTTTCATAATTAGACATATTAAATAATTTTTCATATATTTTATTTGCATATCTAAGTAAAAAAAAATTTTCTAATTGATAAAATTTTTTGATTTGTTCAATAGATTTTTCATCTTCTTTTTTTGCCTTTCCAAATTTCTTAGGAAAAAATTTTTCTAACCTCATCAACATTTTTTTTATCTTTTTCAAATTTATAGTTATCATTAAAGATATGAAGTACTGAATTTTTTGAGAAGAAATTGTTTTTTAAGCTTTTTAAAACTGCTTCTGTATGTACTCGTCTATTGAAGACAAATAATAAAATAGGTGCAAATTTTTTAATTTTCATCAATTACTTTTTCATAGAAATTTTTATATTTTAAACCTACTACTTTTGATGACCAAAGCTTAAGCGCTTTAGAATAACAATATTTTTTAATTTTTTTTTTTTTTTCATTATTTAAATTAAGCAATTTTATTACTTTATTTAAATATTCTTTTTCATTAAATGGTTTAACAAGATAACCATTCTTGTTCGTGTCAACAATATCTTTCATTCCTCCTATATTAAATGAAACAACTGGAGTACCACACGCAATCGATTCAATTGCAGTTTGAGGTAAATTATCAATTTTTGATGGTTGCAAAAATACATCTGCAGCATTGTATAATTTTGCTAATTTTTTCTCATTATTTATAAAACCAACATGTTTATAATTAAATTTAATCTTATTTAAAATTTTTTTATCATAAGCTCCATAAATAACTAATTGACAATTTTTAAATTTATTAAGTTTTTTTAAATTATTTACAATATTAATTACACATTTAAAATTCTTTGCTGGATTATCTAACGGAGCAGCACTTCCAAATAAAATAATTTTTTTTTTAAAATTAAAAATTTTTTTACATACCTTTTTATTTAATGGTTTATAAATTTTAGTATTTAAAGGATTTGGTATCACTTCAATTTTTGAGTTTTTAAAAATTTTTGAACGTCTTGCTAAATTTGCTATCCAATTACTAGGTGCAATAACATGCTTTATGTTTCTAAAAGCTTCTAATTTTTTTTGAAAAATAATATTTTGAATTAAATTTAAGTTATTATTTTTTTTATTTATTAAATATTTATTTATGTTTTTTGTTGGGTAGTGTTCAACACTTTGAAATGCCCAACAATCATGAAGAGTAAATACAATTTTTTTTTTAATTCTACCAATATCATTGAGAGAAATTGTTTCATTGCCAATCCAGTGAAAATTTACCAAATCATAATTATCTTTATTAATTCTGTTTGACCAATTACTAGGAAAAATATTTAAACTAATCATTGGATTTAAGTTTTCTTTCGAGGAAAAATATTTATAAAATCTATTAATAGTATTATGAGCTTTTGCTTTTACTAATTTAAAAATTTTAAAGCTTAAATTTTCAGATGTGACTACTTTGTTTTTTTTACTTTTTTTGTTACAGCAATAAAGTTTAGTATTTAATTTGTATTTATTTAAAGCTTTAAATAATCTAAATGAAGCTATGTTAGCTCCACCCTGAATATCATTGTATGACATTAATAAAATCTTCATAATTAAATTTTTATATACAGAGCATCACCTGCAGTATCACAATAGTTTAATGAAAAAACGTTAATTTTTTTTTTCATTCAATTTTTTAATTTACCAAATAAATAATATTCGTTCTGATAACAAGGATGTTTTTTTTTTTGGATATTAAATTCTTTTAATTCTTTTATAAAGTTTTTAAAATACTTTTTATTATCAATTGTTCTAAAATAATCTTGATAACCAATTAAAAAAAATTTGGTTTTTTTTATTATAAATAAAAATCTGTTTCTAAATTCTTCATTTATTTCTGATATGGACCAAAAAGCAAAAAAATTAAACCTTTTTATTTTGGATATTTTCTTTTTAAAAATTTTAAAATCATTTATAAATTCAATTTTTTTAAAATCTTTAGGAGGTAATAACTCTCTTAGATAAATTTTTTGTATTTCATTAAATCCCTCTAAATCATATATAATATATTTTTTTACATTCATATATTTTAAAGTTAACAAACAAAGCAGACCATAACCTCCACCTATTTCAATATAATTATCTGGATGTTTAGATTTGGTTAATTTATTGAAAAATTTTAGATGATAAAACTGATGCAATTTATTGATAGATGTAAATTTTGCATTTTTAGATAATGATGGGTTTCCAAATAAATTCTCTTTAATAATTTCATAATCACTCTCTAAATTTATTAGCTTTAAATATTTTTTAAAATTTTCTTCATCATTAACAAACATTGTATTTCTTATCTGTCTGATTCTTAAAAAATTTTCAAAACCATATTTGTATATTTTTTTAAGTACTAAATAATTTATTCCTTCCCAGTGTGATAATTTTTTATTCTCATACTTTTGGAGTATCTTAGCAATAGATCGATTATGATCTTTATTTTTTTGTGACGAAAAAAAATTTAAGTATAAGTTTTCTAAAAAATTTAAATAAAATTTATCTTTAGTTTTTTTTATTAAATTTATTAACATATCAATTATTCAACTATTTTTTTAAAAAAACTTGAATATTTTTCCCTTATAACATTATAAGCGTAGTTACTTTTGACAATCTTACTAATGTTATTAAATTTTTTTTTATTTTTTAAAATGAAATTTATACCTTTTGAAAAACTTTCTACAGAATAGGGCTTTGCCAAATAACCATTATTTTTATGAGTTATAATTTCTTTCATTCCAAAGCAGTTAAAAGCAACACATGGTAAACTACAGGACATAGCTTCTAAAATTGTATTTGGAAAATTATCTATAATTGACGGAAATAATAGTACATCTGATATTGAGTATATTTCTACAATCTCATTTTCATTGAATGTTTCTTTTATAAATTTTACATTCGATGGATAATTTTCTTTATATAAAAAATCGTTAATGCCTAAAAAAATAAAAATATAATCTTTGTTTGCTTTCATGTTTATTAATTTCTTAATTACTTCGTAACCTTTTCTCTTGTCGTCTATCTTTAAAGATGAATAAAGTAATATTTTTCTATCTAGTGGAATTTGATATTTTTTTTTTAATTTAGTAATTTTTTTTTTTTTTTGAAATAATTTAGTATCTATTGGATTAGGTATTGTTAAAGTTTTATTAAAAGGAAGTTTAGTTTTCTTAACTTCATCTAATAACCATTTGCTGGGTGAAACAATATTTATTTTTTTTTCAAAGAAAAGTTTTTCTTTCTTTTTTTTTATAAAATTATCTAAAAAATTAAAATATTTCTTAACAATTATACTTTTTGTATCTTGATTAAAATATTTTTTATCTAAACTATAATGATAAATACCCATTATAGGCCACATATCATGTAAAGTCCAAACGATAGGCTTGTTAATTTTTTTTATTTCTGAAAGAGAAATTGTTTCACAGTTTATCCAATGTAGATTTACTAAATCATATTTAGAATCATTTATTCTTTTACTCAAATTACTATTCAAAAAATTTAATGACATAACATAAAAATTTTGATTTAAAAAAATTAATTGGGCAATTAGATATCTTAATCTTCTTTTTATTTTTCCAATTATACCTCTTTGATGAAGAATAATTGTTTTATTTTTTTGTCTCTTATCAACTACAATTAAATTAGAATTTTTTTTAAAGGATTTATGTAAATTATATACTGCTTTGGCCGCCCCTCCACCGCCATCGCTATAGGAAATAAACGATACCCTCACTTTAGTTCTTTATGCTTTCTATATACATCGACTCAATACCTCTTGACTTTCTTCTTTTATATTCATCGAATTTAAAAAGTTTAAATCCTTTATATTTAGTTTGATTAAATGAAGTTTTAAATATGTTTTTAAAACCTACATTTAAAAGACGTTCTTTTAACATATAATAATCCCAAACCCATTGATGGATTTCACCAGTTCTAGCAAAACTTACATTTTGGTCTACAAATGATTTAGGTAAAAAGATTGTTACTATTCTTAACCAATAAAGAAAAAAAAATTCCTTAAAGAAGAAATAAATTTGATTAATTTTTTGAGATAAAGGTTTTTTCTTTTTTAATTTTTTTTTAAAATTAATCCCATTTAGATAATTAATAAATTTAATTTCATCCTTTCTTCTATTTTTTTCAATCATTAATTTTTTATAGTACTGATCCAATTCGCCTCCAGGGTACTTTCTTACACATTGATCGATAATTGATAAAAGTACTATTTTTGAGAATTTATAATTTTTTAACTTAATTTGTTTTAAATATTCCTTTGTAAGCTCTTCAAAATCCGGTAATACCAATCTCAAGACACCTTTTTTTTTTAAAATTCTATAGCACTCTTTTAAAAAGCTATTTACTTGATGAATTGGTATGTGCTCTATAAAGTGTGAACAATATATTGCATCAACACTATTAGAAGAAAAAGGTAATTTATTTAATAAATTATATTTTTTCACGTGTTTATTATTTGAGACAATATCTAAATTTATCCACGAGTTATCTTTTGAAAAAACTTCCCCACAAGCAATATTTAATAATATTTTTTTTTTCATTTAATTTTTAATTATCATTATCCCAGTATTATCTATACGATGAAAAAAATAATTTTTTTTATTATGAAAATATTCGTCTACTGCTTTTTTTGACCCTTTCCAGAAACCATAGTCATCTATAATTAAAACACCACCCTGAACGAGTCTTGGAAAAAGGTGCTCTAACTCATGCTTTGTTGACTCATACCAATCTGTATCAAGCCTTAATAATGCAATTCTCTCTGGACAAAATTTAGGGATAGTATTTTCAACTTTACCTTTTATAAAATTTATATTCTCTGATGGATAATTAGTTGAATATATATTTTTTTTTACTTCTTCTATTGGAGAATAACACCAAATATTATTTTCCTTACTTTTTAAACTTTGATTAAGCAAATCTTTTGCATCTTTATCTAAATAATTAACATCTAGGTTTGTAGGTTCAGACATCCCTTCATAAGTATCAAACAGATAAAATTCTCTATCAATTTTTTTTAATGATTTTAAAGTTAGCATAGCAGCCATCATACTTCCACCTCTCCATACACCACATTCAACAAAAGTTCCCGATATATTATTTCTGTTAATATAATAAACAGCATCAATTAATGACTTAATTCTCTCTGGTGAAGTCATGGTATAATTTTTTACTTTTTGAATTAAATCTTTTTCAGATTTAGAAAAATCTACAGGTATATTGTTTAAAATAACTTGATACCCAAAATATTCAAATATTTTTTTTATAGTTTTTTTTATAATTTTTATTAGCATAATTTCTAAAAATTTTTAAATTCTATATAAACTAGCAATTATCAAAAATTTATCTATTAAAAAAATTTTTAATTAAAAATTTTAAGTTTTTTAAAATTTCAATTAAAAAAAAACTTTTGTTATAATAACTTATATAAAAATTTTTAGTTTCAAAATCGGTATCAATATAATTTTTGTTTGGATGATTTAAGGGGAATTTTAAATTATTTAATTTATAATTCATTTTTTTATTTTTTACGAAAGTATGATTTGCATTTTTTCCAAATCCTATATTTTTTACTAAATTATATCTTGGAACAATATTTAATAAATTATTATTCCAGCAGTAAAGCATATAACGATAATCCCACGTGATATCTTTTTTTTTAGTTTTATCTAGAATTTGATCATAAACATGTGTAAAAGTTTTATATTGAGTAAAATTTTCATTTAATAATTTCCATTTATTTGTTTTTCTTAACTTTTTCCAAAAATTAATTTCATAATCGAAATTTACCCAATTTTTTTTCCAAGTTGCCCAACCCCATGTATGTGACCACTTTGAAAAAAAATAACTATATTTATAATTTTTTTTAATAAAATTATTACCTGAAATGATACCAATATTTTTATCTTTAGAATATTTAGATCTTAATATTTTAACAAATTTGAAAAAACTTAAATTTGGCAAACAATCATCCTCTAAAATTATACCAAATTCAACCTTATTAAAAAACCATGTGATTGCATTATATACCCCTAAATCTACTCCCCAATTTTCTTTTTGATAGTTTCTATAAACTTTACATTCCCAATTTATACTAGACACTAATTTTCTGGTATTTTTACATAAGGATGAGTCATTTTTTTTTAATTTATTTGGTCCATCTGCAAAAATGTAAATTTTTTTTGACTTAATATTTTGTAATTTTTCAATTAATCTTTTAAATTTATTTGGTCTATTATAAATAATCACCAAGACAGGAATATTATTCATTTTAAAAATTTTGACTAAAAAAGTTTTTCTGATTTGAGGTAAAACTGTAAATATTTATAAGCATTTGAAAAACTAATTAATTTTTTTTGCCCATTCATGATTTGAAATACTTTTATAATATATTTTCTCGAAAAAATTAATTGTTTTGTCTTTAAAAATAGTTTTATTAAACCAGTATTCTAATTTCATCTGACTTCTGTAGTGATTATAATAATATTGTCCATAAGTTTCGTATTCACAATGACAAGATTGGTTTGATAGATCTGAGTTACTAATTATACCATTTATCCAATTTTTATTAGTCACAGTCTCAATTTTTTTTAACATTTCTGACATTATTAATCTGTCATATATCATATGGTGACTTGTCATTGAAAAATTTGTATTAACATTTAAATCTAATATTTTTTTTGCAACAGAAAAATATGGTTCATGGTACTCGTCAGATACATTAAATTGTACTTTATCTCCAAAAATAAATTTTTGTTTTTTTAAAAGTTCAGTATCTGAGTCAAAAGATAATTTATATCTTTCGTTTCCTAAAGACAAAACTGATTTAAAGTTAAGAAGTTGTTGATAAATCCAACCAAACCTATTTAAATTATTTACAACATATTCAAAATTTAATTCATTTTTATTTATAATTTCATTTTCGTCAACAAACGTACATTTTAATTTCTTTGAAATTTCTATAATTTTATTTTTTTTTGGTGCAACGATAAAAATGGAACTTATATTATGTAGTAAATACAACCTCAAACTCTTGACACATTTTTCTATCTTATCGAAATCTTTTTCAGCTGTTGTAATAATTATATCTAGATTAGTATCTTTAGTAATTTTTAAAAAAAATAAATCTAAAATACTTTTAAAATATCCATATATCTTTAAATATAGAATAAATATGTTTCTATATTTTTTATCTACTTCCAAGAAACGCATTAACTTTTTAATCTCATACCTTTAAATACTGTCGTTTTAATTTTTTTATTATCCGAGTGAATTGAACTAATTAAATTATAATTTAATTTTAATTTTTTAATATATACTGCAAGTGCTAAGGTATCCTTTGGTAAGCATACCCCACCATAACCTCTCAAATTTTTGTTAACATTAAGGTAAACATCTTTAGCTTTTCCAGTTTTAATATAAGTGTTTTTAATTAACGTATAATTTGAGTTATTTTTTTTACATAATTCATAAAAAATGTTTGCAAAAATAATTCTTATACTTGCAAAAGTATTATTGAAATATTTAAATAGTTCGGCTTCGTAAGGTTTCATCTTAATTATATTTTTTGTTAATTTTCTATAAATATTAAAAACTACTTTGAAATTTCTCTTATTTTTGCTTCCAATGACAATAACTTTTGGATTAATAAAATCTCTTTTTGCAAATCTTTCTCTAAGTAATTCTGGTACGTTAACAATTCTTAACTTTTTAAATTTTTTAATAAATTTATCTGTTGACCCAGGAATTAAAGTTGAGGATATTACTGCTACTCCCTGATAATTTAATACATTCAATTCTTCTAAAACATTGTGAATTTGAACTATATCACATTCCCCATTCTTTTTACTTGGCGTTGACACACAAATAAAAATAACCCTAGTGTCTAACAAATTATGAATTTTAGTATTTAATTTTTTATCGTGCTTGATTACTTTGTGGCCCAAACTTTTTAAGCCATTATAATAAGCTTTACCAACTACACCTAATCCAACTATTCCTATTTTCATAATTTAATTGTTTTTTTTAAACCACTTATTAAGTTAGTTTTATTGAAATCTCCAATTAATTTAACTGCCTTTGAAATGTCAGGTTTTCTTCTTAATGGACTTCCCTGAGGTGCAGGATATTTTTTAATTTTTTTTTTTATTTTAAGTATTTTTAAAATTAGTTTTGATATCTCGTATATATTTATTTCTTTATTTCCACCTAAATTTATTATCTGGTTTTTAGATTTACTCATTTTAAAGATTTTTAGAGTAGCTTTTACAACGTCATCAATGTAAATAAATGTTCTTGTATTTTTATAACCATATATTTCATATTTTTTTTTTTTAATTCTATTTAAAAATTCTGGTATGAAATGTTCAATTTGACCATGACCATATACATTAAAATATCTTAAAACTAAAAAAGGTACACCACTCAAGGCAACAATTTGCTCACTTGCAGATTTACTGTTAGAGTAGCTCCATCGAGGATTGAATATATCTTCAAGTACTATAGGACATTTTTCATCAGTTGGGATTTTATAATTAAATTTACTATAAGCACCAGCAATTGACTCTGAAGAACCTGAAAAAATAAATCTTTTAATTTTTATTTTTTTAAAAAAATTAATTAAATTTATTGTTGGAATTAAATTATCTTCAATTACTTTTAATGGTTTATCATAAAAGTTTTTTGTTCCATTAAAAGCCGCTAGATGGAAAACATAATCAACTTTTGGAAAAAATTTTTTTTTTTTTAAATCTACTTTATAGTTTTTGATATTAGAGGCAAATACAACAGGATTTTTTCTATCAAATGCATAAATTTTATTTTTTTTATTTTTTGATAATTCTTTAACAAGATTAGAACCAATAAAACCTGATGATCCTGTAATTAAATATTTCATTTTAATATTATTTTAAATTTTTAATTTGTTAAAGAATAAATCCGTTCTTTTTGAGTGAATGTGAGTATTTAAAATAGGTATTATTTTTTTATTCATATAAATAAAAGGTTTTTTAAGATTCTTATATTTTTTATATATTATTTTTATTTTTTCTGGATCAAATATATTTTCTTTGTTTATAAAACTACCTTTATTTTTATATACATATTTGTCTAAGCCATCAATTTTTTGACCTATTGCTGCAGCATCAAAAATACCATTAAATTTCTCTGAAAACTCATAATATTCCCTATTAATTTTATTGTTAAATTTTTTTGACATTTCTTTGGTTAAAGTGGGTAGTAATTTAATTTTTTTACATTTTTTTTTATTCTTTACTTCAGCAAGCAACTGCATGTCATTCTTTTTCCCTGATTTGAAAAAAAATCTGTTTTCATCAAAAATATGATTAGTAATAACTTTAACATATTTATAATTTTTAAAGTAAATAATACTAGGTATACATTGATTATTATTTAAAAAAGTCAATCCAATATTGAAATTTGATTCAAATAAAGATTTATATTTGTTTAAATTACAAAAAATTAAATTATCGTTTTCAATATGAACTATGTTTTTCATTTTGTTTAATTTACAAAAGTTTTCAATATAAAAAAATCTTTCTGTTGTATTTAACCAAAAGCCACCGTACCACTTCTTATCTAACTTAGTTTTTTTCAAAAAAATTTTATGTTCTCTACTTTTCTCTAAACTCTTTACATCTATAAACTTGATATACTTGGCAATTTTGTATTTTTTAATGAAGTTAAAAATTTTGCTGTTAGATAATAAATATATATTATTATTCTTAAAATATAGAAGATGGTAAATGGTGTATAGAATATGTGGTATTTTTTTATTTCCTAAATGAATTAATATAATATTCATAATAAAATTATATATATGATATAAAAATTTAAACAAACCACTTTATAAATTATGAAAAAAATTCAGAAAAATTCAAAAATTTTTATATCAGGTCACAAAGGTTTAGTTGGTAGCTCAATTCTGAGACTTTTAAATAAAAATGGCTATAAAAATGTTCATATCAAAAGTAAAAAACAACTTAATTTACTCAATCAGCAAAAGGTTTTTAAATATTTATATAGTAATAAATTTGATTTAGTTATTATTGCTGCTGCTAAAGTTGGAGGTATAAATGCAAATAATGTGTTTAGAGCACAGTTCATCTACGAAAATTTACAAATTCAAAATAATTTAATTCATGGGTCATTTTTATCAAATGTAAAAAATCTTATATTTTTTGGATCTAGTTGTGTCTATCCAAAATATGCAAACCAACCAATTAAAGAGGATTATCTTTTATCAGGCAAGCTTGAGAATACAAATGAACCTTATGCAATTGCTAAAATTGCAGGAATTAAAATGTGCGAGTCCTATAATTTGCAGTACGGAACAAGTTATAAGTGCTTAATGCCAACTAATACTTTTGGAGAAAATGATAATTTTGATCTTAATACGTCTCATTTTATTCCTGCCATAATAAGAAAAATAATAAATGCGAAAAAAAAATCAAAGAAGGTATTAAGACTTTGGGGCTCAGGTAAAGTAAAGAGAGAAATTATGTATGTAGGTGATATTGCAGATGCATGCTTGTTTTTTATGAATAAAAAAACCAAAGAGACATTAATTAATATTGGATCAGGTTATGAAAGAACAATTAAATTTTACGCAAATTTTATAAAAAAGATAATTTATCCAGAACTTAAAATTAAATTTGATTATAATAGTTTGGATGGAACACCTAGAAAAATTATGAATAATAATTTATCAAAAAAATATGGATGGAAATCAAAACACAACGTCGAAAAATTATTAATTTCTGTTATAGAGAAAATAGAAAATAACAATAATTTCTAAAAGTTAATTTTAACTAATGAATTTAAACAAATATAACCAGAGATTTTTATTTATAATTACTGATATCACATTGCTATTTTTGCCTATTTTTTTTATTATTGGAGCTCCAGCTACAAATTTTGCCACATTAATTTTATCATCATGTTTTTTGTATTATTGCGCTAAAAATTATCAATGGAATTTATTTAGAGAGAAATGGGTAATTTTTTTTTTACTATTTTGGTCTTATAACATTTTTAATAGTTTTTTTTCTATTGATGTCTTTAATGCCTTAAGAGCATCATTTTCTTATATTAGATTTTTGCTTTTTAGTATGGCAATAATTTATATAGGTCTAAATTTTCTTGAAATAAAAAAAATTTTAATTTTTTGGACCATTATTATTGTTTTTGTGGCGGTAGATATTAATTTTCAATACAAATTTGGAACAGATTTTTTTGGATATGAGTCATATCTTAATTTACCAAGATTTTCTGGTCCTTTTGGAGACGAATTAGTGGCTGGAGCATATCTCTCAAGATTTTTGCCTTTTTTATTAATATTTATTATATTTTTTAAAAATAACTTAAAATTAGAAATATTTTTATTTTTTCTATCTATCTATTATTTATTTATTGTAATGTTGACAGGCGAACGTTCAGCTCTAATTTTTAGTTTGTCGTATTCTACATTATTTATTTCTTATATCTTTAGAAAAGATTTTAAAAAAATTTTATTGATATGTTTAGCTATTTTAATTTTGGTAATTGTATCTGTTCAAAATACCAATATAAAGAAAAGGTATTCAGACTTATTGAAAATAGTTAGTGATTTTGAAAAATCATCATATGGAAAATTATATTACTCTGGATACAGAATTTGGGAAAACCATAAAATAAATGGAGTGGGACTTAAAAATTTTAGGGTCAATTGTGATGAAGAATTAGTCGATTTAATTAATAGTAGTCATCCGTTGTGCTCTTCACATCCTCACAATTTATACCTAGAGTTATTGAGTGAGACAGGCATCATTGGAACTACATTATTTTTGTTAATATTTTATTATATATTTAAACAAATATATTTAGATAAAATTAGAAAAAGAAAATTTACAAATTTTCAGGCAGCAAATTTGTTTGCAATCATATTAACAATATGGCCAATAATAACTTCAGGTAGTTTTTATACATCTTGGGGTGGATTATTTCTTTGGATTTATATAGGTTTTTTGTTTAATGAGAATATCAAACAAAATTCTTTATAGTTTACTTTCTTAAATTTTTATGGAATAAGGACATGCCTGGTAGTTATTGCGAAAGAGTTATACCCGATCCCATTCCGAACTCGGAAGTCAAGCCTTTCTGCGCCGATGGTACTTTATCTTAAGATATGGAAGAGTAGGACATTGCCAGGCTTTTAAATTTTCGCTCTTAAATAATAAATTCTAAACTAAAAAAATTAACTTTTCATTTCCTTTAATATATTACTTTTATTTAAGCTTATGAAAAAAAATTTACTGATTACAGGTGGTGCCGGATATATCGGAAGTCATGTTGCTCATAGTTTAATTGATAGGGGAGACAATGTTACAATCATTGATAGTTTAATAACTGGCCACAAAGAGTTAGTTCCAAAACAAGCAAAATTGATAGTGTCTGATATTTCTGATGTTAAGAAAGTTGATCAAGTAATTGAAGAAGGAAATTTTGACTGTGTATTACATTTTGCGGGATTGATTAGAGTTGATGAATCAGTCAGAGAACCTGAAAAATACAATAATTATAATTATGAAAAATCTAAAATGTTTTTAGATTTGTGTATTAAAAATAGTTTAAATAAAATAATTTTTTCCTCTACAGCATCTGTGTATGGCAATTCTCCTAAAAATTATACCTCAGAAGAAGATAAAATAGACCCTTTAAATCCATATGCAAAATCAAAACTTAAATTTGAAAAATATTTAATTGAGATGAAAAAAAAAAAATTAATTAATTACACAATTTTGAGATACTTTAATGTTGCTGGAGCAGATCCACAATTGAGAACTGGGCTTATTTCAGATTACTCTACACATTTAATTAAAGTTGCTTGTGAAGTGGCTGTTGGAAAGAGAACTGAATTAATTATTAATGGAAATGATTATGAAACAAAAGATGGAACGCCGGTTAGAGATTATATTCATATAAGTGATTTAGTAGATATACATATTATTTGTGCAGATGATCTTATTAATAAAAAAAATTCAAATATATTTAATTGTGGTTATGGAGATGGATACTCAGTACTGGATGTTATAAATAAGTTTAATAAAATTATAGAAAAAAAATTACCAGTTCGAATAGGACCTAGAAGACCTTCAGATAGCAAATATATAGTAGCAGACTCAAATAAATTTAGAAACTATTTTAATTGGAAACCAAAATATAATAATCTTGATGATATTATTCAAACTGCTATAGCCTGGGAAAAGAAAATAATAAACTACTAAATTATTATGAAATACTCTCTACTAGAAAATGCTTTTTCGAATGAAGATATAAATAAAGGCATAACAATACTCAAATCAAAACAATTAACTATGAGCAAAACTACTAAAAGGTTTGAAGCATATTTTGCAAAAAAAATTGGAGCTAAATATGCGTTAATGGTTAATTCAGGATCATCTGCTAATTTACTAGCAATTTCAGCAATTACAAACCCGATGTTTTCTAAAAAACTCAATCAAAATGATGAAGTTTTAATTCCTGCAGTTTGTTGGTCCACTTCTTTGTGGCCTATAATTCAACTAGGATTAAAACCAGTCTTTGTTGATGTGGATGTAGAAACTTTGAATATTTCAATAGATGACTTAGAAAAAAAAATATCAAAAAAAACAAAGGCAATAATGTGTATTCATATTTTAGGTATTTCATCAAATATGGAAAAAATAGAAAAAATTTGTAAAAAAAAAAACATAATTATAATTGAGGATACTTGTGAAAGTTTGGGTGCTAAGTATAAAAGTAAAAATTTGGGAACTTTTGGACAATTTGGAACTTATTCATTTTATTTTTCCCACCAAATAACTTCTGGCGAGGGTGGAATGATTGTTTGTGATAATCTTCACAATTATAATATTCTAAAAACTCTTAGATCGCATGGATGGTCAAGAGATACTTATTTTCACAAAAAATTCAAAAAAAAATATAAAGATTTGAATGAAAAATTTTTATTCATTAATTCTGGTTATAATTTAAGACCCACAGAAATTCAGGCAGCTATAGCATTAAATCAATTTAAAAGATTAAATAATTTTAAAAAAATTAGACAAGAAAATCGTGATAAAATAATTCATTATCTAAAAAATTCGAAAGTTTGGAATAATCAGTTTAAATTTGTTAAAATTAATAAATTTGTGAAGCCCAGCTGGTTTGGATTAGCAGTTTTAATTAATGAGAATTACTTACATAAAAAAAATAAATTAATAAATTTTTTAAACAAAAAAGGGATTGAAAATAGACCAATTTTAAGTGGAAATTTTCTTAATCAGCCTGCCGCAAAGTTGTACAAGCTTGGAATTAAAAAAAAATATCCAAAAGCAGACGAAATTGAAAAAAGAGGTTTTTTTATTGGTCTTCATACAAAAAAAATATCTAATAAAGAATTAAGTTTTCTTTGTAATAATCTTTTAAAAATTGAAAAAATTTAAAACAAAAGTTGGAATTACAGGTTATAAGGGAGTAGTAGGCTCAGAATTTATTAATTTATATAAAAAAAAATATAACTTAATTTTGTATAAAAATGATATTAGAAATAAAAAAGAGGTAAATTCTTGGATCAAAAGAAATAGACCTGATGCAATTATTCATCTGGCTGCAAAAGTTGAAGTAGATTATGTTAATAAAAATAGAAAAGTCTCTAATGATATAAATTACAAAGGAACCAAAAATTTAATAAATTCTATAAAATTAAATAAATTAGATACGTGGTTTTTTTTTGCATCATCTTCGCATGTATATAAATTTTCAAATAAAAAATTATCAGAAAATTCCCATACTTCACCCATTTCTTTTTATGGAAAGTTGAAGTTAAAAACTGAAAGATATTTATTAAAACATAAAAAAATAAGAGTTTGCGTAGGGCGGATATTCAGCTTTACTCATCACAATCAAAATAAAACTTATTTTATTCCATCTATTTATGAAAAAATTAAAAATAATGAAAATTTAAGTTTAGACCTTATAAAAAACCAGTATAGAGATTTTTTGAGTGTTAAAGATATTTGTATCGCTATAAAGCTACTATTAGATTTAAAATTTAAAGGAATTATAAATATTTGTAGCTCAAATCCAGTAAATTTGCTGTTCGCTGTTTCTTTCTTAACTAAGACTTTAAAAAAGAGAGAAATTAGAATACAAAATTCTAAAATAGATCGATCAGATTTAAGTTATTTAGTTGGTAACAATAAAAAATTAAAAAAATTAGGTTTTAAAACAAAATCAAGTATTAATACAATTTTAAAAAATTATGTAAAAAAAATGTCCTGAGTAAAATTTAATAATTTATTGATGATATAATGAAAAAATATATTGTAGTTACTGGTGGAGCAGGTTTTGTAGGTTCAAATTTAATTGAACTCTTGGTGAAGAAAACCAAATTAGACATAATTTCTATTGATAATTATTCAAGTGGAAAAAAAGAAAATCATATCAAATCAAAAAGAGTAAAATATTTAGATAGTGAGATAAAATATATCGATAAAAAACTCAAAAGATATGTTTCGCAAATAAATGCTGTATTCCATTTTGGTGAGTTTTCAAGAATTTATAAAAGTTTTAAATATTTTAATCAGTGTTTAGAAACAAATTCAAGAGGAACTCAATCAGTTTTTAAATTTTGTTTAAATTATAAAATAAAATTAATTTACTCCGCAACCTCTGCAAGTATAGGAAACAACGGCAATGATAAAAATCTATCACCTTATGCTTTTTCAAAAGCGAAGAACCTTGAATTATTGGAGAATTTAAAGAAATGGTTTAATTTTAAGTATGAAATAATTTACTTTTATAATGTTTATGGAAAAAGACATATTAAAAAAGGTGAGATGGCAACGGTCATAGGAATATTTGAGGAACAATATAAAAGTAACTTACCATTAACTATAGTAAAACCAGGAAATCAAACTAGAAGATTTACCCACATTTCAGATACAATTAATATATGTTATGAAGCTTGGAAGAAAAACAAGTGTCTTCATTATAGCATTTCTCATAAAAAGTCTTATTCAATTAATGAAGTTGCAAAATTATTTAATTTTAGAGTTAAATTTTTACCTTCCAGAAAAGGAGAAAGATATGCATCAAAATTAACCAATATGTCACTGAATAACAAAGTTATTAAAAAGTATGGAAAAATTGATTTGAAAGATTACGTATCATCGTTTATTAAGAACGTGAATTTATGAAAATAAAAAGCTCATTAAAATCAATAAAGAAAAGAGATCTAAACTCCAAGTTAGTAAGAAGAAGAGGCAGAGTTTATGTGATCAATAAAACTAATCCTAAATTTAAAGCAAGACAGAAATAATTTTTTATGGATAACGAGAACCATAAAAATACCTGGAATAATTTTACTAAATTCGTTCTCTGGGGATCGATCGCAGTTATAACTGTTTTAGTTTTAATGGCAATTTTCTTATTATAAAAATTAAAATGAAAATTGGATCAATTTTAGAAGACCATAGTATAGAAAAAAGAATAGCTATTACACCAGACATTGTAAAAAAATATTTGTCCTTTGGTTTTGACATATTTTTATGTGAAAATTACGGCCTTCATCTTGGTATCAAAGATGAAGTTTTCAGAGATCTCGGCGTTAAAATTTTAAAAGATGATAATCATGTTTTAAGAGAAAGCGATATTATTGTTCAATTAAGATTACCTGCAGATGATAAAATATCATTGATCAATGAAAACCAAACTTTGATTGGTGTTTTAAATGCATATGAAAATAGTGAAAAATTAAAAAATTTGTCACAAAAAAAAATTAATATATTCTCTCTCGAACTTCTTCCAAGAATTACCAGAGCCCAATCAATGGATATATTATCCTCACAAGCAAATTTAGCTGGCTATAAAGCTGTAGTTGAATCCTTTTCTTACTTCGAAAAAGCGATACCTATGATGATGACTGCTGCAGGCACTATACCTGCTGCGAAAGTTTTAGTTGTTGGTGCAGGTGTTGCGGGACTTCAAGCTATTGCGACAGCAAAAAGAATGGGAGCAATTGTATTTGCAACAGATGTTAGAATGGCATCTAAAGAACAAGTTGAAAGTTTAGGTGGAAAATTTTTAACTGTAGAAGGTTCAGAAAACCTTGAAACAGATGGTGGGTACGCAAAAGAGGCATCTGAGGATTTTAAAAAAAAACAAGAAGAACTACTTTCCGAAACTTTAAAAAAAATTGATATTGTTATATGTACAGCTTTAATTCCTGGTAAAAATGCTCCATTAATAATCAAAGATTATATGATTAATCAAATGCAGCCTGGATCAGTTATTTACGATTTGGCTGCTATCCAGGGTGGCAACTCTGCTTATACTGAAGTAGATAAAATAATTGAAAAAAATGGTATTAAAATATTAGGTGAAAGCAATATTCTTAATAAGTTACCTGGATCTGCATCTAGTTTATATGCTAAAAATATATTTAATTTTGTTACAAATTTATATGATAAAGAAAAAAGTAAAATAAATATTAACCTAGAAGATGAAATAATTAATAAAACTTTAATTAATTAAAATATGGAAATAGACCCTTTAGTTTTTAGATTAAGTATATTTATCCTTTCAATATTTGTGGGATATTATGTTGTCTGGAGTGTGACCCCATCTTTGCATACACCATTAATGTCAGTTACGAATGCTATTTCATCTGTTATAATTGTTGGAGCTATAATAGCAGGATTATCAGGAGATATTGGAAGTCTTTTTAATATTTCAAGCATTTTTGGTTTTATAGCTATATCACTTGCAGCAATAAATATTTTTGGTGGGTTCCTAGTAACTCAAAGAATGCTGGCAATGTACAAGAAAAAGAAAAAAGATAAATAATGATTTCTCCTAATTTATCAGCAATATTTTACTTAGTCTCAGGTGTCTTATTTATATTAGCTCTCAGGGGCTTGTCTTCCCCAGAAACATCACGAAAAGGTAATTTGTTTGGGATCTTGGGAATGATTATTGCAATTAGTGTAACTTTTTTATCAATTGGAAATTTTTCTAGTGGTTTTGTTTTTGTAATAATTTTTATTTTAATAGGAGGACTTATAGGAGCTTTTATAGCTTATAAAATTCCTATGACTGCAATGCCAGAACTTGTTGCTGGTTTTCATAGCTTAGTTGGTCTCGCTGCTGTATTAGTTGCAATTTCTGCTTTTTTAAATCCTGAAGCTTTTAAATTAGGCACCCCTGGAAATATTAAACTTGGAAGTTTAATTGAAATGCTAATTGGAGCTGCAGTTGGTGCAATAACTTTTTCTGGCTCAGTTATTGCTTTTTTAAAACTACAAGGAATAATGTCTGGTTCTCCTATTACATTTAAGGGTCAGCATCCATTAAACGCATTAATTTTGATTTCAATTATCGTTTTAATTTATTTACTTTGTTTAACACAAGACTCAAATTATTTTTGGATTTTATTAGCAATATCTTTTTTAATTGGCTTTTTATTAATTATTCCAATTGGTGGTGCAGATATGCCTGTAGTTATATCTATGTTAAATTCTTATTCTGGTTGGGCAGCAGCTGGAATTGGATTTACACTTGAAAATACTGCTTTAATAATTACTGGAGCATTAGTTGGATCTTCTGGTGCAATTTTATCTTACATAATGTGCAAAGGAATGAATCGTTCATTTTTCAGTGTTATCTTAGGAGGATTTGGAGGAACCGATCAAAATCAAGGCACACAAACAAAAGAGCAAAGACCTGTAAAAAGTGGAAACGCTGATGATGCAGCTTTTTTAATGAAAAACGCTTCTTCAGTAATAATTGTTCCCGGATATGGTATGGCAGTTGCTCAAGCACAACATGCACTTAGAGAAATGGTAGATACGCTAAAAAAGAATGACATAAAAGTTTCATATGCGATTCACCCGGTCGCTGGAAGAATGCCTGGTCATATGAATGTTTTACTAGCAGAGGCCAATGTTCCTTATGATGAAGTTTTTGAATTAGAGGAAATAAATAATGATTTTGCAAATGCGGACGTAGCTTTTGTAATCGGAGCAAATGATGTAACCAATCCTGTTGCTAAAACAGATCCTCAAAGTCCTATTTTTGGGATGCCAGTCTTAGATGTTGAAAAATGTAAGTCGGTATTATTTGTTAAAAGAAGTCTATCCCCAGGGTATGCTGGAATAGACAATGATTTATTTTATAAAGAAAATACACTTATGTTATTTGCCGACGCAAAAAAAATGACTGAAGATATAACAAAAAATTTAGATTAATTTTATATTAAAATTTATTTATTCTGATCAAATTTATAAAAAAATTATATTTTTTTGAAAGAAACTAAATTATTGATTGGTTGCGGGGGACGGATTTGAACCGCCGACCTTCAGGTTA
>TARA_B100001057_G_scaffold279897_1_pt1 | contig 49453 bp, 43 predicted proteins | sample TARA_B100001057 | Tara Oceans TARA_B100001057 (sample SAMEA2621839) | marine metagenome | biome: marine biome (ENVO:00000447); feature: surface water layer (ENVO:00002042); material: "saline water (ENVO:00002010), including plankton (ENVO:xxxxxxxx)" | depth 5 m | reverse complement strand
CTTTGCCATGGAAATAAAACCTTTTATCGTGGGGCTTTAAATACTGATTGAATATGACCGAAAGTCGAAACAAATAATAATAGAGAAACCGAAATGAGGCAAAATAAATTACTTAAATCCACTTAACAAAAAAGCCGGCACAATGGCCGGCTTTGTATTTCACCTAAAGATCAAAGGCGTAAATCAGCCTGCCCTAACGGCAACACGCCCTTCAGATCAAATAAAACGCCGTTGCTATTGGTATAAGCACGCAGTTGCTCCGCTGAAAGAGCGGCATATTCCCGGTGCGGTACCGCAAGAAATACCGCATCATATTCACCGGCTTTCGGTTCCGGGACCAGAGAAATACCATACTCATGTTCGGCTTCTTCATTATTGGCCCAACAATCGGTGACATCCACCTGACAACCGAAATCCTTTAACTCATTAACCACATCAATAACGCGGGTATTACGCAAGTCCGGGCAGTTTTCCTTGAACGTTAGCCCCATGACCAATACACGAGAATTGGCAATGGTATGCCCCCTCTTGATCATCGCTTTGACCAGTTCAGCGGCAGCGTACGGCCCCATATTGTCGTTCACACGGCGGCCAGCAAGAATAATTTCAGGATGATAACCAATGGCCTGGGCCTTATGGGTGAGGTAATACGGATCTACACCAATACAATGCCCGCCGACCAATCCGGGTTTGAACGGCAGGAAATTCCATTTAGTGCCAGCAGCGGCCAACACTTCATGGGTATCGATCCCAATGCGGGCAAAAATCATCGACAGCTCATTCATCAGCGCAATATTCAAATCCCGCTGAGTATTCTCAATGACCTTTGCCGCTTCCGCTACCTTGATGGAACTGGCCTTATGGGTTCCCGCAGTAATGATGCCGGCGTAAAGATCATTTACCTCATCGGCAATCTCGGGAGTGGAACCGGAGGTTACCTTCATAATGGTGGTAACGCGGTGTTCCTTATCACCCGGGTTGATACGCTCCGGACTGTAACCGGCAAAGAAGTCCTGGTTGAACTTGAGGCCAGACACTTTTTCCAGAACCGGCACACAGACTTCTTCAGTCGCACCGGGGAACACCGTCGATTCATAAACAACGATGTCACCCTTCTTGAGGACTTTACCCACACTCTCACTGGCTTTTACCAGGGGGGTAAGGTCCGGCGACTTATACTCGTCAATCGGGGTTGGCACTGTGACAATGTAGACTTGGCAATCGGCAATACCGTCTAAAGAGTCCGTAAACGAAAGTTTCGACGACGACGCCAGCTCCTCCCTGCTTACCTCGCGCGTGAAATCTATGCCATCCTTCAGCTCGGCAATCCGTTTGGGATTGATATCAAAGCCAACCACCTCACGCTTCTCGCCGAATGCAGCCGCCAATGGCAAGCCAACGTAACCAAGGCCGATTACTGCAATCCTTTTCATATACTCTCCTGCCTTAAATAAGGTCTCAGCGCCTGGGCAAACCATCGCATGACTAGCGCATGCTCACCCCGTTATCCTACTGGAATCAGAATATCAGAATCCGGTGCAATTGCCTCCAGCGCCTGTTTAAAAGCGTGCTTGGCATCCGAATCGCCATGAACAATGCGAATTTCGGCGGGTGTTTCAGGAATGCCTGCAATAAACCGAAGCAAATCATCCTGCCCGGCATGGGCCGAATAGCCACCCACTGTATGAACGCGAGCGGAAATACTATAGCGCGCTCCGTCCAACTCCACCCATCCACCACGCGGCCCATAAGTCAAAATATCCCGCCCGGGCGTTCCAGTCGCCTGATACCCCACAAAAACCACATCATTTCGGGCATCGCCCAGCATCGCCTTGAGATAATTCACCACCCTTCCACCAGCACACATACCAGATCCTGCAATAACCACGCAGGGACGATGAGTGCGAGCCAAATACTCAACCGCATTCAAATGGTCCTCGTGGGAATTGATCACTGTGAGCTGCTCAAACGACAGAGGATGCCGGCCGGCACTGGCAAGTTCTCGGGCCTCATCATCCCAAAATGGCTTGAGATCCCGATAGATTCGGGTGAATTCAGCGGCCAGCGGGGAATCCACAACAATTTCCAGACCCTGCCATCGGAGTGGTCCAGAGGAGCCTTCTGCACTCGACTGCAAAATCTCAGTCTCCCCAAACTCGGCAATCAGTGCTTCGATCTCATAAAGCAGATCCTGGGTGCGACCGATACTGAATGCCGGAATCAGCACCGTACCGCCGTCTTCCAGGGCATGCTCAAGAACCGATTTCAATCGATAGCGGCGGCTCTCCCGGTCTTCGTGGTTCTTATCGCCGTATGTGCTTTCGATGATCAGGCGATCAGCCTTCTCAGGTGATAACGGCTCGGGCAGGAGTGGTGCATGACTCGCGCCAAGATCCCCGCTGAAAACAATACGTTCGTTGCGATGGCCATCGTGGAGCTCGCATTCCACATAGGCAGAACCGAGAATATGCCCGGCCCTCTGCAACCTGACTTTCAGTGCAGCATCGCCCTCAGAAACCAGCTCATGCCACTGACCATAGGGCAGCGGTACCAGTTTGCTGCGTATACGGTCCAAAACCCGGGTAATCAAAGCCCGATCCCGTGTAAAGCCGATCTTCAGCGCGTCTTCGAGGATTTCCGGCAGCATAATGGCTGAGGGTTCAGAGCAGACAATGGGCCCCTCAAATCCGGCTGCCAGAAGATAGGGAATCCGCCCGACATGATCAATATGGACGTGAGTGACCACAAGGGCGCGGATATGATCAATGGGGAAGTCTATCGCCAGCTCCGTGACGGAGGAGGCCGCGCCTTTCTCCTGCCCCTGGAAAAGACCGCAATCAATCAGAATACCAAAGTCCGAGACCTGGAGCTCATGGCAGGATCCAGTGACGCCATTCACAGCACCATGGTGTTTTATCTCAATCATTCAACAATCCTTGTTGCATGATGCAGCTAGCCCAAATGCAGAACTTTGCCTTCCGATTGGACCGGATGCTTGACGTTGTTTACATTACGCCAGATTAGATCTGCAGTCTCACCATTAGGTGCATAACCTGTTGGAGCATTTGTAAGCAACTCTATAATACGCTGACAATCAAACGCATGACTCGCTTGCGTAAGTTCGGCTAAGAGGTCTTCCATTTTCTGCCAGGGCAGCGACACCTCCCTGGCCATCATGATTCTGGGATGTGAAGTACCTTGAGGATTATCGCCAATCAACAATTCCTCATAGAGCTTCTCTCCAGGCCTTAGACCCGTATACGTTATTTCAATGTCACCATCGGGACGTTCTTCCGTTTTTTCTGTAAGGCCCATTAAGTGGATCATCTTACGAGCCAGATCCGCTATCTTGACCGGCTCCCCCATATCCAGAACGAACACTTCACCACCACACCCCATACTTCCAGCCTGAAGTACAAGCTGACTAGCCTCTGGAATAGTCATGAAATATCGTATTATGTCAGGATGAGTAACGGTTATTGGCCCGCCATCGCGAATCTGCGACCGAAACAATGGGACGACCGAACCAGAAGAACCCAGCACGTTCCCAAAACGTACCATAGAGAAAATCGTACTGTTTTGCCGTTGAGCCAAGCCTTGAAGCACCAACTCCGCTAAACGTTTGCTCGCCCCCATCACATTGGTTGGTCGAACGGCTTTATCAGTTGAGATCAGAACGAAACGCTCAACGCCGGAAACAATGGCTGCCTCTGCCAAGTGTAACGTACCAAAAACGTTATTCTGGACCCCCTCAATTACGTTGTGCTCAACCAATGGCACATGCTTGTACGCTGCTGCGTGGTACACAGACTGTACGCCAAAAGCCCGCATAATCATCTCGCAGCGTCGCCGGTGTGCGACGCTGCCCAATAACGGGTGTATTTCTACCCCCAAATCCTCGACAGCATTGGTAGCCGACAGTTCGCGCTCAATACTGTAGAGCGAAAATTCATTCAGCTCGAACAAAATGAGCCGCTTGGGCTTATGTTGGAGGATCTGCCGGCAAAGCTCCGAGCCAATGGAGCCCCCTGCCCCGGTCACCATGACAGATTTGCCATACAGACTATCTGACACCACGGCAGCATCTGGCCTCACAGGATCCCTACCAAGCAAATCTTCGATATCCAGATCCCGAATATCGTTAATGCGCGCCTGGCCTGCAACCAATTCCGACATGGAGGGAACCGTTTGAACTGGCACCTCCAGTGATTCAAGCTGATGTAACAATCCTCTGCGGTCTACACTCAGATCTGGATCCAAAGCGAGCAGAACCCGGCGAACACCATACTTCTGAATATACTTGGTAATTAAATTGATACTGACCACGGGCAACCCATCAATCATCGTTTTGTGATGGGACTTATCAAACGCGATAAACAAAACCGGCCTGTATTCCGTGCCTTGCCTAAGAGCAGACGCGAGGGCCATACCCGTCTCGCCCGCACCTACGATTGCTACGCTTTCCTTTTTCCTTTGCCCAGGGTGGTTCACCAGCATTCGCACCCCCAGCCTGCTACCGCTAACAAATATAAAGGCCAAAGCGCCGTATATGACAGGCACGGACCTGGGCACAGACACTTGCAACATGTACCCCAGAACAATAAGAGCCAGGGAGGACGCCGCCACACCATAGACAATGGTTAAAAATGCCCTGTCTCCCAAAAAACGGATTACGGCCCGATACAATCCCAAACGAACAAACACAACGATGGTAATCAGGACGGTAATACCCGCAACAATTAGATGGCCCCGCGTAGGCAGCCACACCCCCTGCTCCAGCCGCAGAGCAAAGGCCGCCCAGATTGCAAAAGACAACACCAAGATGTCGGAGGAAACCGAAATGGCGCGCTTGTGAAACCTTGGGAGATTAAGAAACCAATTGATCATTATTAGCCCTTCACCCGATCACCAGAACCTTTCCCGGTCACCGTCTGTATGATGAATCGAAAATAATTCAGTAAATTAAGCTCCGCCAGCATCCGAGCGTCGGTCTCCGCCAGAAGATCCGGGGTGGACATATCAATATCATTAACCTGGGCTAATCCAGTGATGCCCGGTCGAGCCTGTAAAACACCTCTTTGTTCTCTTGCTGCAATCAATTCTTCTTGGTTAAACAGGCAGGGCCTTGGCCCTACCAGGCTCATTTCGCCCTTGAGCACATTCCATAGCTGAGGCAATTCGTCCAGCTTGGTGCGCCGTAAAAACTTACCAAAAGGCGTGATAGCCTCTGCGCTGGCCAAATGGCTGGCTACGGAAGCCGTGTCTTTTTTCATCGTGCGGAATTTCACCAAAACAAACGGTTTTTTGTGCCTACCGACCCGTTCCTGCATGAAAATCGGTGACCCAGTATCGAATAGCCCGATTAACGTCAGCAACAGCAGCACCGGGAACCCGAGAACCAATCCACTTAAAGAAAAAACCAGATCAAAAAAACGAATCACAGAAACCGCCCACTATCAGGATAAAAGGAATTATTGAACGTTTCATTATTTTGCAGTGTGGGGGCAACGCCTAATTCACCCGAACGGCCCTTGCCAAACCCTCTTCAACGGATACTGGCGGCTGCCAGCCGAGTAATTCCCGGGCTTTGGATATATCCACCTGCAAAGAGCCGAGCAGGCGCTTTGCCACTGCATTTTTTCCAAACAAGGACGCGCCCAGCATCAGCAAGCCAGATGGCACAGGTAGCAACCGAGCAGGCTTACCCATGGCGTTGGCGACGTTCCGCAATAACTCAGTAGTCGAAATATCCTGCCCATCAGCAGCCAGAAAAACCTGATTAGCGGCCGCCGGACTGTCTACACAGGTCACAATAAGATCCACCAGATTATCCAGGGCTACAAGTGAACGTTTATTACGAACAGCTCCAAGAGGGAGTGGCAGCCCTTTTTCCATCAAGCGTATCATACTGGCAAAGTTGCCTTTCACTCCCGGGCCGTATACAAGCGGCGGACGAATAATGACCAGCTCCATATCTGTTTCTGCACATAGTGCCTGAAGTTCCCGCTCGGCCTCATACTTCGAAATACCATAAGGGTCTTCGGGTGCGGGCGCAGCTTCCTCCGTAAACGGCCTACCTGGCGGTGTGTGCTCGCCATTTACCTTTATAGAGCTGACAAACAGAAAACGTTTCACGCCGGCCTCCAACGCATGCCGAGCAACGTTCAGCGAACCGTCCACATTGACCTTTCGGTACTCGGCAAGAGGATCTACCGTATTATCATTCATAATGTGAGCGCGGGCGGCACAATGAACGACAACATCAATCGAGCCAAGTCTTTGCCCTAGTGCTCCGAGTTCGCTAAAGGAGGAAACCTTAACCGTCTCAACCGGCAAATTCACGTCGCTACGGCCTACAGCGAGAATATCTCGGTGCTCACTGAGCAACCGTTTAATAAGTGCAGAGCCAACAAAGCCGCTACCACCCGTCACCAGGATATGCTTATTCACACATTGCCCCTGTTACAAAACATTCCTCCAGACGCTCAAGAAACCGATCAAAGCTCAGCGACTTCCGAAGGCCTTCACGATTTCCATCGAAGTCATCCGCGATCAACTCGCCACGCTCTATCGCTCTGAAAGTCTCAACGACGGATCCAACCAAAGGTGGAACCACAACCCCCAAGCCATTACCCGACACCCATTGCGAAACACTGGTTTGTTCTCCGCAAATCGCCATCACGGCAGCACCGGAGAACACGTAGGACGATGACTTACTGGGAAAAGCATAACGAGTAACCTCGTCTTCGATCGGGAGAAGCGCCCACTCATAGTCACAATTCAACTGAGCCGCTTCAGTTGCCGAAACCTGTCCAAGGTATTCAACCTGTGAAAAGCGACCGGCAAGTGCCTTTATATCCGGAGCAAAAACACCACCGCCAGCAAAAGCGAATTTAAGTGTTCCGCCGTTTTCAAGATATTGAGTGATTGCGTCGACAAGTAATGGGATACGCTGCAACCTTCCGGCGTTCCCACAGAAAGTCATACCCTTTACTCGATCTGTAGGGGGATTTACCTCATCAAACGAGACTGCGGGATTGCTGATAACGTAAATGGGAGCCTTGGTGCCAGAACGCTTGCGAATTTCTTCCGCCATCTCATCCGTAATGGTAATTAATGCCTGTGCGTGGCGCATCGTAACACCGTCCATCCAGCGGAGCAGTTTATAGACCAACGGCTGAACCCTCATCACCACCGAGGCCGCTTCCGGATGAATATCCTGCAAATGATAAACGTACCGCGCACCAAACAGTCGGGCATAGAGCATCACGACGAACGGAACCAGAACGGGGGGATCTGTTGATACGTAGACCTTTCTCGGGCGGGTGCGCAACAGAGCATAGAGAACCCAGCACATGAAATAAACGGAATCCAAAGCGCGTACCAGAATACCGCTCGAGGAGCTCGACCAGGCCTTACCCGGCAGAAACTCAACGCCGTCTCCCCGTTCACACTCGGCAAGGTGCTTTCTGATACCCGCATGATCCTGCAGGATAACCGACACGGAATAAGAACCGGCCAGTTTTTCCGAGAACCGCAAAAGCGCTTCGCCAATGACCGGATATATGGGCCAGAAGCTACGATTAATAATGGCGATATCTCGCCGACCAGAATGTGTTGTTGTCATGCAGGATGCTCAGTACCGCTTCCAGACTGTCTGCATCACATAATCCCGATAACTATGAATTATCCGAATCACCTTTTCAGCCACATTTGGCATGCTGTAGTCCTCCACTAATCGCATGGTGCGCTCATCTCCCCTGCCCTGATTGTCGAGTATCGCCAAGCCCTGCAACACGCGTTCAGTACTAAGTCCCACCATCATGGCAGCGGTTTCTTCCATGCCCTCCGGACGCTCGTGAGCTTCACGAATGTTCAGGGCCGGGAAGTTTAGGATGGAGGCCTCCTCGCTGATAGTACCGCTATCAGACAACACAGCTTTGGCACTCAGCTGCAACTTGTTGTAATCCTTGAAACCCAGCGGTTTCAGGAGGCGAACATTCTGGTGGAATTGCGCTCCTATCGCATCTACACGTTTCTGGGTCCGCGGATGGGTGGATACAATAACCGGGTAGCCGTACTGCTCTGCCACCGCATTAAGCGTATCCACGAGCGCAAGGAAATTCCTATCAGAATCCACATTTTCTTCCCGGTGGGCACTTACCACAAAGAATTCACCTTCCTTCAGCCCCAGACGGTCCAAAACATCAGACGCTTCAATGCCTTCACGGAAGCAATTCAACACTTCAAACATCGGGCTACCGGTTTTCACCACACGATCAGCCGGCAACCCTTCGCGCAGTAGATAATCCCGAGCGATGGTACTGTAGGTGAGATTGATATCAGCGGTATGGTCCACAATGCGGCGGTTAATCTCTTCCGGTACCCGCATGTCGAAGCAGCGATTGCCGGCCTCCATATGGAAAGTGGGAATCTTGCGGCGCTTGGCGGGAATCACCGCCATGCAGCTGTTGGTATCGCCCAGCACCAGCAGAGCTTCCGGCTGCACCTCAGCCAATACCTTGTCAACCGCGATAATCACATTACCTATCGTCTCTGCACCACTGGCTCCGGCAGCACTCAGGAAATAATCCGGCTTACGGATACCAAGATCCTGAAAGAAAATCTCGTTCAGTTCAAAATCGTAGTTCTGGCCAGTGTGTACCAGAATGTGTTCGCAATACTCATCCAGTTTGGCCATCACCCTGGAGAGGCGAATGATCTCCGGCCTGGTGCCGACCACGGTCATTACTTTGAGTTTTTTCATGGCAGTTCCACAATCCTTCAAGCTTCAGTACCCACGGGGCACGCGAAAGTGTCCGGGCTATCCCGGTCAAAAATTTCGTTGGCCCAAAGCATACACACCAGCTCATCTTCGCCTATGTTGGTAATGTCGTGGGTCCAGCCCGGCACAGTTTCGACAATTTCCGGCCGGGCTCCGGAAGTATGTAACTCGTAGAACTCCCCGGAAATCATATGTCGAAAACGGAAGCAAGCCTGACCCTTGATCACCAAAAACTTCTCTGTTTTTGAATGGTGGTAGTGGCCGCCACGAGTCACCCCCGGATGGGCGGTAAAGAAGGAAAACTGGCCGGCATCTGGAGTTTTCAGCATTTCAACGAACACCCCACGCTCGTCTCCGTGCTGTGGTACCGTGTAAGTGAAGCTCTCTGGCGGCAGGTAACTCACGTAAGTCGAATAGAGTGCCCGCACAAGCCCAGAACCGACCCGCTCGGTAATCAGATTATCCCGAGTGGCTTTGAAACGGTACAACTGGCTTGCCAACTCTCCAACCGTGATCTGGTAAACCGGCTCAACCCCCACAAATGGGGTTGATTGGGCCTCTCCCTCTAACACCCTGAGAAAGCTCGCGATTACATCGTCAACGTACACCAGGTTGACCATCGCATCCGGGTCATTGATTTGTACCGGCAAATCCCTGGCAATGTTATGGCAAAAGGTAGCAACCGCAGAGTTATAATTAGGTCGCGCCCATTTACCGAAAACATTGGGCAGGCGGTATATATAAACCGGGTTACCATTGGCTTTATTCAAAGCCAGCAACGCATCCTCTGCTTCACGCTTGCTGGAGCCGTACTCATTGTCTCGCTCAGCCTGAATGGATGAACTGTAAATAATCGGAACAATCCGGCCAGTAGCCTCAACAGCGTCACACAAGACTTGGGTTAAACCAGCGTTACCTATACGAAACTCGGATGGGTCTTGCGGCCGGTTGATACCCGCCAAATGAACAATCCAATCCACACCACAGAGCAGACCAGCCAAGTCTTGTTCATTGTGCTCCCGTGTAAAGGGCACCACCTCGAATCCCTTTTTTTCCTCAAGGTGCAATTGCAGGTTTTTGCCAATGAAGCCGTCCGCACCGGTTACCAGTACTTTCATCAATCAGTCCTCCGGGTTCAGGTACTCACCCCGTTCCAGGGCACGAATGAATTCAAGCTTTCGCAGCAACGCTTGCATACCTGCGACATCCAGGCGATCGGTATTGTGGGAGTTATAATCCTCTGTGTGAGAAATCTTCTCCTCGCCCTGCTCCACAAACTTACCGTAATTCAGATCTCGCAAGTCCGGTGGAACCCGGAAGTAGTTACCAAGGTCTTCCGCCGCTGCCATTTCTTCCCGACTAAGAAGCACTTCATAAAGTTTCTCGCCGTGGCGAGTACCAATCTCGAGTATTTCGTGGTCTGGAACCTTCAATAGTCTCGTCAGGGCGTGAGCTAAGGTCTTAATGGTGGCTGCCGGTGCCTTCTGAACGAAAATATCACCCGGATTACCGTGCTCAAAGGCATAAAGCACTAGATCTACAGCATCGTTCAACGTCATCATGAAACGAGTCATATTCGGGTCGGTTACGGTAATGGCTTGGCCAGCCCGGATCTGATCAACAAATAATGGGATAACAGAACCTCTAGATGCCATTACATTCCCATACCGCGTTGCACATATCACCGTACCATTCGCACTCCGGGACTTCGCAACAGCCACTTTCTCCATCATGGCCTTGGAGATTCCCATAGCATTAATAGGGTAGACCGCTTTGTCCGTAGAAAGACAAATAACCCGTTCTACACCGCAATTGATTGCCGCCTCAAGCACATTTTCAGTGCCCAACACATTCGTTTTCACCGCCTCTAATGGATGAAATTCACACGAAGGCACTTGTTTTAACGCGGCGGCATGAAACATGAAATCTGAACCACGCACCGCGTTGACCACGGACTGATAGTCCCGAACATCGCCAATGTAAAACTTCAATTTTGACGACCGGTACCGTTTACGCATATCGTCCTGCTTTTTTTCGTCACGACTGAAAATGCGTATTTCAGAAATATCTGTATGAAGAAATCGATCCAACACAGCGTTTCCGAAAGAACCAGTTCCGCCCGTGATCAAAAGCGTTTTATCTTTGAACATACCCCTACCGCAACCTATTTAAATAATCTGAATGTAACCGCTGATCCGATTTGGAAAACCTCATTTTTAAAACTCTCGCAGGATTTCCGGCAACAATAGAGTAAGGAGCAACGTCGCGAGTAACGACCGAGCCCGCGGCAATGATCGCTCCATCACCAATTTCTATACCGTTCAGGATAATAGCCCCGTATCCAACCCAAACGTCTTTACCAATCACAGTGGTCTTCCAATGCTCACGGCCGCTATCGCGCATTAAAACAGCAGGTGAAGTGAACGAATGGTCGCCGCCAACAATTGCAACATTACCTGCTAGCATCGTGTAGTCACCGATCACTATAGATCCGTCAAGGTAACAACCGCGACCTAAGAAACAGTAATTCCCCAACTCAACCTGACGAGGAAAGATGAAAACGCCCGAGGCGATGCGGCAATGATGGCCGACAGATTTTAGTCTATAAATAAAGTACTTCTGGACATTGAACAAAATGTACAACGCAAAGGATTTCAAAAGGCTTTTTACTGAGGACATTTCTATCAACCCTGAATTGACCCAGCTATCTTGAACTCATTAAGGCTCTCTTTTATCTTCTCGATTTCTGAGGATTCAGAAAATTGGTTATCGAACTCCGAAAACCACCGGTCAAAAAACGGAATCTGTTTCAGAAAACTGACGCGCGGGAACTTTTTTGAAAATCGATATAAGATAAAAACCAAAAGAACCGAAACTGAAATAAGCTTGGCACGCAAGAGGTTTTTCGTTGAAACTCGAAAGTCCTGACTGGCTTGATCCCTCACCATTTTCCGAGCATAGTGTACCAGCCTATCAGAGGCGATCGAACCATCAATATTTTCATAATAACCAGCCACATCCTCATCTCGCAGGGGCAAATCCTGAGCGCCTGGCGAAGACCTGAGGTATTCAAGAAACTGATCTTTGGAGGTTAGAAATCTAGCCTTCTTTAACAAGACACTATCGAAGTAGTCCGGTAGATCAAACGGGCGTAAGATTTGGTAATGCTTTTTAAGGTAATGCGACTCAACAACCGTCGTCGAATACCAGGAAAGTATTGTATCCGCGGCCATGATCCATTGCTTGGCGGAACCAAAAGAAATGACTCTGAGATTATTATATTTATTTTCGAGGTCATATACTTTTTCCAGATTCAGCTCATCAGGATGGGGGCGATATATAAGCACGCTACATGGATTCTCAATCAGCGCTTGCTCGAGCCACGCCAGAACCTCGTTTCTCGACTTCGAGTGAATTTCCACGAAGTCTTTGAGATCAGATCCAGCGACCGATTCGTTCATGCGAAGTCTGTGCTCGGAAATATCAGCGTAGGTGAAACTTGAGAGGAAGAGTATCCAGTCTTGGGTCTCGTTCAATTTAAACTTCTCGGCTAGCCGTCGCTTCTGTCCAGTACAGTATTCCTCGCCTACCCCACTCATTAAATCCAAATGTGGCGCCCCGATTGTCAGGAGGTTCTCCGATGGAACACCAAAATCTCTCAGGCGATCAAACGTTGTTTTTCCCCAGCAGACATGGACAGCATTCATAGCTGTCCCAGAAGGGTTATGATGACCAAGTCGCTCCCATTTATCGGACAAAACTTGTTCGTATTGTAGATTTATAATGCTCTTTGGCCTTCCGTATCTGGCTATCAGCCGGGCAACGCTAAGCTCATTATACAGGTGTGGAACAATTAGAATATCCGGTCCTGCCCCGAGTAAATTGAAATCATGCCCTTGATAGAATTGGGTAACTGCGCACTCAAAACCCGCATTAAAAAATTTGCTCTGCAATAATAAGGCTGTTTCAAGCTCCCGATTCTTTCGCTCATATACTATGATAACTCGCCCACTACTCATATCAACCTGTAACCTTTTCCATAAAAAACTCTATTTAATAATCCAACAACAAAGAAAGAAAAAACAATAAAATTAAGGTAGGAAAATCCATAGGCAGGAATAATAGGTGACAGTAAAACAATGAAACCAAAATAAACAAATAATCCAAGCTTCCAGCCCGACATTCTTGAGCGATCTTTTAAAAATGCTAAGGTTAGCCCGAACATCCCTCCAATAAAAGAGGACATCGCAAACAAACCCAAGAATCCGAAATCGTAGTAAATTGCAGCAGGCAGAGAAACGAACGCCCCCACATCGGAAAAAATACCCGGCTGAAGAGGCTCGCTAAATAAAGAGAGCCGAGCTAGGATCACGCTAAATGGGTAGAGAAAATAACTACCAGGCATTGAACTCAGATCACCAATAACCTGAGCAGTCCATTGACCGTGACTCAAGTATGAAATAATGTATAGTAATAGCAATTCTAACTGTGAACTCTCTTGAACCACATAGCCCTCAACAAAACGCCCCTGAAGACCATTTATCGCACGCGAGAGCAGTGTGCTCAAATCAACGCCGCCCATCGATGCACTAGACTTTATTATTTCTGCGACGTAAAAAAAAGCAGGCACACTCAACAGCACGATCATTAACAATGCTTTGATTACAGCCTTATAATTAATTCGCCCCGGCCTTAGAAGAAATGCAAGGACCATCACCAAAAGCCCGAGCAAAATATTGCTTCGCCCCCCGTTTAGAGCTGCATGGCCGAAGATCACCAAAAGAGCCAAGAATACATAAAACAAAAAGGCCTTAGAGGTAAATAATTTTGAATTTATCACAACTAAGAACAGCCCGACATAACTGAAAGGTATTAGTAAATTGCCAGCCATGCTTACTAAAGATCCACCATCTGACGCCAGCCACTCATATCGTGCAGCTCTAAGGCCTTGCATATAGTCTATACCTCGGACATATACGCGATCATATGCGACCATTGCCAATCCGAAAATAGAACCAAAGCAGCAAAGGAAAATATTTCGTCTTATGTTCCTAATCTGTTGTATTGTTAAAATCGCATCAAATTTTCTTACCTTGAATTTTTCGACGATTAAACTCAATAACAAAACCAGAGAACAAAAAGATAAATTTATAAAAGCAAGAAAAACGTAGTTTTCAACTTGGGCTTTTACAGGGATTAATATAACGATTACGAGAACCAGAAAATTGACGAACAAGAACAACGAGTACAGCTTCTTAGATTCGGAAGAAAAAAAGTTAATGCGGCGTCGCTCTTCAGACTGAGAATGCATCATCGACAACCATGTTCTGGCCACACACATATTCAGACGAGTCGGAAAGCAAAAAGATTATCGGTCCTACAACACTTTCTTTATTCAACATTCCAATGGATCGAGAATGAGACCTATAAGCTTCAAGAAAATTCTCATCCTGTTGGTCGAAGATCCCGCCTGGGCTTACAGAATTCACTCTAAATCGTGTTCCTTTAGTGAAAGCTGTAAAATATGAGTTGAGATGAATTAGAGCAGACTTTGATGCAGCATACTCAACCGGTACCGTCATCTCAGTTCCAGCATAGATATCAAATCTCGGCGCGATCACTCCATAAATTGAAGAAATGTTCACAAGTGAAAATTCCAGTTGCTTTTCCTTTGCATAACGAGCACAAAACTGCATAAATAGAAAATAACCACCGAGGTGTAAACTTAAGTTTTCGCAAAAATCTTGATATGTTACTTCCAGTACTTTCCGCCCGTAGTTCTTATTTCTTGGATAAGCTGAATTTACAGCACCTGTTATTTTCAGCCCAAACTCCGCTGCAATATCAAACACGGATTCTATTGAGCTATTATCGGTTATATCGATCTGAACTGGAAAAACGCTTTTTTTTCCGAACTCTTGGGCCAAACCGCTAACTGAAGCTTTGTCCATATCGGCAGCAATTACGCGCCCACCCTCCCGCACTACAGAACGAACAATTTCTCGTCCCAACAAACCGCCCGCGCCAACAACAAGTATCACTTTATTTTGCAACAACATTTTCAACCTCGACGTAAAGCAGTTCAGCAAACTTGAAATCCAGGATGTCATCTATGTCAACAGCACGCTCTTTCGGAACCACCACAGATTTGAGTCGCCCGTCAAACAGGCGATTCCGCTGCAAGATGAAACCCTTTTTCATAACGTAGGCAACGGTTGTGACATCAAATGCCTCTGGGGCATCCTGCCGTCGGGCATAACCATCTGAAGGACATAGGATCGTGGTAGTTCCGTCCAATGCTCTGGATACCATATTGAAATAAGGACTTCTGGTTGCTGGTGTAACGGTGATGACCGCATCGGTTTGGGAGTCCAAAGCGTTAATGGCTTCTTCAACGTCTTCAGTCGACCTGAGAGGACTTGTCGCGGGAAGGCTCAAGAAAGTATCAAATTCCTCTCCCAAGTCCTCAAGGTATCGAATAGCGTGGCGCCACGCTTCCCACTCTGGCGATTTATCGCCCGCCAGTTCCTCAGGACGATCGATAACTTCTGCGCCATATTGCTTCGCTACAAGCTTTATCTCGGAATCATCTGTCGAAACAAACACCTTCGAAACTTGCGGGAGTGCTTTCGCCATATTTATTGAATGGCCGATCAAAGGCACGCCACCCAACAAGAGGAGGTTTTTCCGGGGCAAACCCTTGGATCCGCCCCGCGCAAATACAAATGCGTATATCTTGCTCACAAGGGTTCCTCCACTTCAGCCCAAGCAGATTGATCACTGGACATCCTTATAGATTCAACCAGTCGCATTACTTGCATGGACGAATCCAACGTAGATTCAAAATCTGCTTCTCCCTTTATGGAGCCAATGAACGCAATCATTTGGTCAATGTACATCTGATTTCGGTCATAGTTCGGATCTTCGTACACCGTCTCAGTGCTACCATCCGCATGAAAAAGAAGTACCTTATTTGCCATCAGGTCCCATTCAATGGTGCCGATGGCACCAATTGCCTTAAAGCGCCGGGTGGGATGACGCTGAAGAAAGTCGAGGTGCACGTGAACCAACTGGCCTCCGCTTTGCTGGAGTAGGACATCTACATTGTCCTCCACATCAATCTCCAGGCTACCGGCGTTGCGAATGACGCCCAATGCACGAGAGAACGGGCCGAAGAACCAGTTCAAATAGTCTAACTCATGGCTCAACTCTAGCAGTGCTCCGCCGCCAAGATCTTTAACTGCTGAAACGCCCCTGCGATAGTCGCTTCCGGGGCGCCAATCTGGCAGGAACTGCCCCACTTCCGCGAATGCAGTGCTAATTGGCCCCACTGCCGCATCATCAATAAGTTTTTTCACTATTTGTGCCGCAGGCATGAATCGCAAGTTGTAAGCAACGCCAATGCGGGCGGTATAACCACTCAGCTTCGTCGCATCAAGTTCACGAACTGAGGTACAGAGGGGCTTTTCGATTAACACAGGTATGTTCGCGGCCAACAGCTCATCCGCGTGGATTAGATGGTAGGGCGCGGGTGAAGCTATCACCGCAAAATCCGGGTTTTGCCTGACAGCGGAGGCTAAGTCCGGTACGACCTCTGAAGCGCCGACCTCGGCAGGATTAAGCATCCGGCCTGAAGCACTGACACAAACCAAGGACAAATCCGGGAACAGATTTCGCAAATTCGTGATATGTCTCTTCGCGATACTTCCACTTCCGACCACCAGAGCTCTATTGAGGTGTGCGTTAGTCATAGAAGCTCGACTTCTTCTTGTGCTTTCTTGAAATCATCCATTTTGCCAATGTCGAGCCAGTATTCATGCACCGGAAACATCGCGACGTTTTTGGCAAGATCAATCTGTTTTTCCAACAAGCTTGGCATATCAATTCGTTCGCCAGGCTCGACGCAACCCACCAGTTCCGGCGACACAACGTATATACCGGCGTTAATGAAGCACTTCTGAACCGGCTTCTCCTCCATACTCTGTATATAGGTACCGTCTGTCTGAACAACGCCATAAGGAACCCGGTGCTCATACTCACGAACACACATTGTTGCGATACTGTCATGTTCAAGATGGAAGTCCAGGAGGCCACGGTAGTTCACTGTGGTGAGGAGGTCGCCGTTCATCATAATCAGTGGGCGGTCAATCTTTTCCTTGGGCAACAGTCCCAATGCCCCGCCCGTTCCAAGGGGCTCTTCTTCATGAACGTACTCGATTTCAACACCCCAATGCGAGCCATCGCCAAAGTGCTCTCTGATCATTTCCGGCAAATAGTGTGTTGAAATGAAAAAACGATAAAACCCGGCTTTGACCAGACTTTCCAGAATTAGTTCAAGAATGGGCTTGTCACCAACCTTAAGCAATGGTTTGGGGCACGTGTTCGTCAAGGGCTTCAATCGAGTTCCGAATCCGCCCGCCATTAAAAAGACCGGGTTTTCGACCGTTCTGCGCTCCATTAGCCCATGCAAGGTTTCAAGCCCGACGACTCGACCTTCTGAATCCAGTAGCGGGATCTGAAGTAGTTCGAGATCTTCCATAACGGAGAGGATCTTATCCTTGGACCAGTCAACATCAGCCACGTGGGGCTTAGCGCACATCACATCCCTGACAGGCGCTGTCAGCGGAACATGTCGTAACAAGGCTCTACGGATATCGCCGTCGGTCAATGTACCCACTAATTTATCGTGGTTCTGCACTATCAAGGCAATTCGCAGCCCACCCTTATCAAGAACTGCAATCGCGTCTTCCAGCGGCAAATCCGGCTGGATAAGTACGTTCTGCCACTTTTTCATGTATCAAGTATTCCGTTTGCAAAAGGAATTGGTGTTCCGGGGTCTTAGAGAACGTCTTTGGCTGTCAAAGACCCAGCTTTAATGAAGGTTTTTGGCGCTACTGTCACTCCGTGGGTAATCGTTGCTCCGGCACCAATAAAGGTACCGGCCCCAACATTTGCATCGCCACAGAGGGTAGCGCCGGGTGCGAGGTGACAATGCTCTCCTAAACAAGAATCATGATCGACGGAGCTGCGGGTGTTAATGATCGTATTAATTCCGATCCATGCGCCCGGTTGTACAACACATCCCGCCATCAGCTGAACGCCGTCGCCTATGTGAGCGTCGTGAGAGACCCAGGCAAAAGGATGGACGAGAGATGGGAAGTGAAAACCCATTGCTCTGAAACGCTCGAACACACCCTGACGAATGAGACTTCCGGGCATCATTCCAATTCCATTGAGCAAAAGAACTGTTTGTGGGTTTACCCGAGACAAATATTCATCCCCTCCGAGAGCCTTCAAGCCATTCCAGATCTCGTTGTGTGTGCCCTGAAACTTCGGATCGCAAACGCCGAGGATATTGGCACCGCACAGTTCTGCGAGTTCCCGTACAACCTTCGCATGCCCGCCCGCCCCTATTAAAATAAAATCTCTGGACGCGTGGTCAGATGTCGACACTCGGGTCACTCTGGCACATCTCCCTCAGAGAAGGATTGTGAAGCAACTTTGCCCACCATATCCCAAAGCCCCATTGGAGAAACCCCTCGTCCACAGCGGGCAGTGGATAATGAGCCTCGGTCGATTTTTTCGCCTTTCTTAACTGCTTCGCAAAAAATCACCTGCTGCCGAGCTGCCTCGCGAGTATCCCATTCACTAGGCTGCGGTTTTTTAATACCGTCACCGAGTGCCCGCTCAACATCTCGTATGGTGCGCACCAAATCGGACAGCTCATCCGGCTCAAGAGAAGCCCCATGATCCGGTCCCGGCAATCTGCGGTCCAGCGTGAAGTGCTTCTCGATAATGGTTGCCCCGAGTGCTACGGCGGCTGTCGGTATAACCAGACCCTGTGTGTGATCAGAGTAGCCAACAGGCAAACCGAAAGCGTTTGCGAGGGTCCCCATTGCATTGAGGTTCACCTCTTCAATCGGCGTTGGGTATTGCGAAGTACAATGAAGCAACGAAACCTTGCCTCGCAGAGACGCCTGAGCCTCAGGATTGCTCCAGAAGCGCCACACCTGCTCAAGGCTTTCCGGCTCTTCCCCGTGAACATAACCAAATGCGACGATAGCAAGCGCCTGTTCAATTTCACTCAGCGTCGCCATGCCTGTAGAAATGATCAGTTCCTTGCGGGTTTGGGCAAAAGCCAGCAATAGCGGGCCATTAGTGATTTCCCCGGAAGGGATCTTGTAATAGGGAAGGTCCAGTGTTTGCAAGAAAGCCAGGCTCTGAAGATCAAACGCTGTTGATATGAATGTTATATCCAGTTCCCGTGCGTACCGCTGGAGCTCGAAATGCCATTCGGTTGGCAACTCCAGTTTTTTCAGCATAGCGAGCTGGCTTTCGAGCGCATCCGTGGTCGCTTGCTGATATTTCGCTTTCGGCGCTGTAAGGGCTGCCAGTCGCTCTGCGTTAAAGGTCTGGAATTTAACGGCATCGGCACCTGAATCCGCTGCTACTTTGACCAGTTCAAAGGCCATGTCGCGGTTGCCGTTATGATTCACGCCGGCTTCTGCGATTATTCTAACCATTAATATTCGCCTTCCTGAGACCGGGGTAAATTGAAGAATTGCTTAGGTCCCGAAGGCTGAAGGCTCCGCAAGACCTCTACGATTATCTTTGACGTTTCACCGGTGCCGTACGGATTCTCACACGTTTTGGATATTCGCCGGGCATCGGCTGATAGAGCATCATCAATCGACTGTTTAAGCTCTTTTTTGCTGGTGCCTGCGTGTATTACAGACTCTGCTGCCAGGCGGCCCTTTTGCCGGACACCGACGTTGACTGATGGCGTTCCGAGCGAGGGCACTTCAATGACACCGCTGGATGAGTTACCAATAACCGCGTCACTGCAATTCACGGCACTGAGGTAACACTGCATACCAAGTGATGGTACAGCGAATACCTTACCCAACCGTTCGCTGGCATATTGTTCAAGCATCTGAATCAATCTGTGACCACCGTTGTCTGAGTTCGGGTATGTAAGCAGCACCTGGTGTTGGGGAAACTCATCAAGTGCCGATAGCAGGTTCTCAAAGGTCTCTTCGCTGTCTTCTTCCCCCACCGTCACCGGGTGATAGGTCACCAGAAAATACGGCTGCCTGATTTGGAGATTAAATTTTTCATTGATTTCGGCCAGGGGAATTCTTGGCACCGTTCGAATATTTTCGATTCCCAATGCACCCACATTCCAAACGTTTTCAGGAATCTCGCCCATCTGAATAACCCGCTGGCGATACTCATCAGACGCAACAAAGTGGTAGTGGGAGAGCTTGGTTATTGCATGGCGGATGGAGTCATCGTAGGCACCCTCGGTGATTTCTCCACCATGTAAGTGGGCAATGGGGATACGCATGACAGCAGCAACTTGTGCAATTGCCAGAGCCTCGTATCGATCACCTAAAATAACCAGGCAATCGGGACTAAGACGTTCTAACGCATCCGCAAAGCCAATTGCACCCAAGCCCATGGATTTCGCAACGCCACAGCTTGTGTCGGAAGCGAGGAGCATTTCCACCTTGGCATCAATGGTAAATCCGTCTGCCTCTATGGTGCGCCATGTTTCGCCGAATTGCGGTGAGAGGTGCATGCCACTCACAATAAGCTGCAATTTGAGTTCCGAATGATTAGCCAGCTTCCTCAATAACGGGCAAAGTAAGCCGTATTCTGCTCGGGTTCCGGTAAATACAGCGATTGTCTTCATATCTGAACCGGTTTTACGCCACTGGGTAAATTAACAAGGCGCTGTGCAATGTTTCTTGAAGTGCGGAGATCGCCTCGTCTGCAATGAGCATACATTGGAAGATCACACATTAACTGCCAGACCGGCCGGGTCATGACATTTTTTGCGTTGGTCACCTCAAGCAGATGATTTCTTGATTGTTCATCGGGGCACAGAACCGCATTCAACCAAAAGTTACTTTGGCAGCCTTTCGGCTCATCAACAAACTGGAACTCAGTATCTTTCAGAAGATTCCGGTATTGCATTGCCAGCGCCCGCTTCTCCGCAAGAAACTCCGGGAGCTGTTCAAGTTGGGCAACACCCAGAGCAGCGTTGATATTAGGCAGTCGATAGTTATACCCAACCTCATCATGCACGTACTCATAAGGATGAGGTTTTTTGGCGGTTGTGGTTAGGTGCTTTGCGCGTTTACCAACCTCAGCATCGCAAAGGATCATACCGCCACCACCGGTGGTTATGATTTTGTTGCCATTGAAGCTTACAGCAGCGATCTCTCCAAAGGTGCCCGTGTGGCGGCCCTCGTAGAAACTGCCAAGTGATTCCGCAGCATCTTCTACCAGGGAAAGGTTCCAGGATTTGCAAACCCTCAGAAGGCCGGCGAGGTCTGCAGGGTGCCCAAAGGTGTGCATGGGCATGCATGCCGTTATTCTTCGTCTGGATTCTCGCTCAATACACACGCCCTCTGCATCAAGATCCGCATGGTTCTTCAGCCAATTTTCAAGGGCTAACGGACTGAGCCCAAGCGTTGCCTCATCCACGTCAATAAACAGTGGTTCTGCCCCGCAATAGTGAATCGCGTTGCAGGTAGCTACAAAAGTCAGCGCCTGGGTAATCACGAGGTCGCCGGGAAGTACGCCCGCCAGTTTTAGGCTGACATGGAGTGCTGCTGTGCCGTTCACCGTCGCTACTGCCGCGCCGGCGCCAGTGTATCTAGCCAACTCCTTCTCGAACTGATCCACGTAAGCGCCCACGCTGGAGACGAAGGTAGAATCTATGGTGTCTGCAACGTACGCCTTTTCACGCCCTGAAAACACTGGCGCGTGCAGCGGTATGAATTCGTTAGTACCGTAGTGATCTTTTACAAATTCAACAAGCCGGTTCAGGGACATGTCAGACATTGTAAATTCCAGCTTTGTAGTGCTTGAGATTCTCAGGGTTTGTAAACCAGGACACCGTCTTTTTTAAACCGTCTTCGATCGAGTGCTTAGGATTAAAACCTGTTAATTCCCGTATCTTCGCGTTCTCTCCCCACAACCTGAACACTTCTGATTTTCCGGGGCGAAGCCGTTGTTCATCGGTAATAAATTCAACATCACTTTTCATAATGTCTCGGATGAGGTTAAGCGTGTCACCAACTGAAATCTCGAAGTTAGACGCAATGTTGACCGTTTCTCCAACCGTCTTATCGGAGTTGGCCAGAGCAAGGAATCCGCGGCAGGTATCTTCGACGTAATTGAAGTCTCTTGTGGGTGATACATCGCCCAGTTTGATGGATTTCTGGCCGGCGGCTATCTGGGTAATGATGGTTGGAATAACCGCACGGGCAGACTGCCTCGGACCATAGGTATTGAAAGGGCGCGCAACAGTAACCGGTAGATCAAACGCGTTATAGAAACTCATTGCCATGGCGTCAGCAGCTATTTTGGAGGCACTGTAGGGAGACTGGGGCTGCACCGGGTGCTTTTCATCAATCGGCACGTATTGAGCAGTACCGTATACTTCGCTGGTGGACGTATGGATTACGCGTTTTACGCCATTTTCCAGCGAAGCCTGGCAAATATTCAGGGTGCCCTTGATGTTAGTATCAACGTAGCTATCTGGAGCCACATAGGAGTATGGGATCGCTATTAACGCCGCCAAATGGTAAACGATGTCGACATCTTTAGTGATGTGTTTACAGTAATGCGGATCTCGCACATCGCCGTTAAGTACTTCAACTTGATTAAGGCAATCAATATTTTCCAGCCAGCCCCAGTAATTGAAGGAATTGTATTGGGAGAGCGCTTTTACTCTGTAGCCTTCTCGGACCAACAATTCCGTAAGGTGAGATCCGATAAATCCATCTGCGCCTGTTACCAATACTGTTTCTTTCATTGTGTGTCCTATCTAATTCTGAGGTTTCTAAAAGTTACGATATCAAGCCAGGAAAAGTTCTTTTCGGGTTAAACGCCATTTCCGATATTTAAGGAGCGTTGCGACACCACTTCCTATTGTCATTGCAATAGTTACTGCCCAATAGCTCGTGTGTTGCGCAATCATAACCAATGCGATAGCTGCAACCGCTAGTCCAGCGAGATTTGCAACAATGATGCTTTTGTCCCGGGTTGTTGTGTAGAGGCCGTACTGGAACACATACCCACCGATGAAGATTGCCATGGAAACGATAATGGCAAAGAAGAGCGTCAGATTATCGTAGTAAATGGTCTCTTCCAGCATCGGAAAAACGATGACGCCGGCAATTGCCGCACCCACCATCAAAAACGTTAGCCAAATAGCGGATTGCTTTGCGAGTTTGCTATAGGCGTGCTCGAACTCTGACATATTCTGTTCTTTGTAGGCTTTCATCATTCTTGGATAATAAAAAACAAAAACGCCTGACTCCATAAACGAGAGCATGGCTGATGCCACCCCCATGTAGACGCTGTACGCTCCCAATAAAGCCAGACTGTTGAGAGCTTCAAAAGCATAACGATCAAACGTGAAAAGTGATCTCACAGCGATTGACGACAATAGCAGCGGGATCGCGACCATTGCTCCGGTCCGAATCCAACGCCAGTCAATCTTTGTAAGCACACCTCTCCAGTCAAGTTTCAATAGCGGCCCGACACCAATTAGGATACTTAGAGCTGAACCGGCGATCCAGAAGAGCAACAGGTCCGATATGTTCCTGAATTCCGGAGCCAGCCACATCGTTATTGCAAAGCACAGGGCCCACAGAGCCTGTTTGATGAATATGACTAGCGTTGCGAGTAATGGCTTTTCTATGGCCACAAGCAATCGCATCAATTCGGTAGACAGATGCTCCAGAACGACCAAGGCAATAAACGCTGCCATCACGCTCCAGGGCAGCATTTCCAGAAAAAACACAATGCTGAATGCAGGTAGCACAACCACATACATCAGGCCAAAAAAAACAAGTTGATTCGATAGTAACCGGGACCACTCGGAACGAGGGCGGGCGACAAGATCTCTGGTACTAAAAGTATAGAACTCAAATCCCACAAAGTAGATCGAATATGAGACCGTCACCGTAATCAGGCCATACAACCCAACCTCTTCAGGCGGCAGAAACACAGCAAGCGCAAGAATAAACGCAAACTTTACCGCCAGAGTCACAGCCCTCAGGCCGAGATTTAAAAGTTGGATCGTCACTGTTACTCGTTGGCCTCATTAGACGCAGCGACCTGTGACCGAACCAATGCCAAGAATTCGGCAAAAAATGCCGAAAACACCCCACCTATTAGCGCCATAATCGTAGCAAGGGTAATAATCAAAATTCTCGCCGGCCCGGTTTTCTCAGCACCCTGCCTTGCAAGAACTAACATTTCGGCTGCTTTCAAAGCCTGGAGATCACTTTCAAGCTTGGTTTTTCTGTCAAACGCCTCAGCTAGCACCTGGCCGGAATCCTGGCCATTTTTAAGCACATCGATTGATTGATCGATTGACCGCATTTGGCTTTCAAGGCTTCTCTTCTCGCGCTCGAGAAGTGCGTTGTGCCTCTGCTGAACTTGCTCTACAAGGTACCGGTGAACCGTTTTCACATGCTCTGCGTTTTTAGTTGTTGATTCGGAAACCAATCTGATCAGACCAGTATTCTCAGGGTTTGCGAAGCTCGTGGTGAACGGAAAATTCTCTCCATTTTCAGATAGATAGGCAACCTCCCGCTCTGGTAGCCAACGACTCTCCAGCGTAGCAATGGTGGTAGCCGGAGGCTCCAAGAATTCGTCCGCCCCTTTTTCCGCAACCTGAATAAGGCTGGTATATTGATAAGTGTTCTCTGTCACAAAGGCGTAAGCAATCCCGACCAAGATGCATGAGAGGAAGACCGCATAGAAGACTCGACGGCGTTTAACGATAGTGGCAGCGAGGTCAATCAAGGTGATCTCATCCTCGTACCGCTGATTTTGCGTAGCACTCATCAGGTAGTTCCGCATTCGTTATTATGTTTGTCGGGCACGCTACCCTCCCCCTGCATCTTACCTTGTGCTTCAGGCTTTGACGGCATTGTGATGTGTAGCGTGCGCCCCGGAAAATAGGTGCGAATACTACGCCAACCCGCCCCACTTTTCAGTTACGCCTTGTTAGGCTGCCTGCTGTTCTGAACAAACGCTTTTACAAAAACACCAAGTACACCCAGAATTCCACCTAACATAACAGCGAGTATAACGATCAGCGCCCGTTTCGGTTCGCTTTTTTCCTGGGGAATAACGGCGGGGTCTACCGTTTTAAACACGTATTCGCGCTGGGCATTAGCCAGCATCACGGTTCGAGTCTCGCTCTCGATCAACTGATAGAACACCTGCTGCATTCCAGAGATGTTGGTTTCACGGAGCTTACCTTCCAGATAGGCAATGCGGGCCTCGGCATCTTGCACGTCCTGCTCGCGCATCCGTTCATTGATATCTTTGATCAATAATTCCAGCCACTGTTTCGCAGCAACTGGTGATTCACTGGCAATGGCTACCGTAACCAAGCCCGTGTCTTTATTGTCTCTTACGGTCAGCAGTTCGCGGAATCGTTCGACCATATCCCAGTTCGTGGGCCTGAGGCTTAAACCATCTTTGTTTTTCTGCCACTCTCCAGTCTTAGGATTGTAGATTTCTTCATCTATAGACCATTCTTGCGTAACCATGTTCCAGTTTTTGGATGCCATTAACGGCACGCTCAGGTCATGGCGGCGGATAAAATCTCTCAGAAACGCCCGGGATTTCAAGGTTTCTTTGGCAATTACGGTGTTGTTGGAGCTGCCACCGCCAAGATTAATCCCGGCCAAGCTTGCGAGCCCTCCAAGTTGACCGCTAAGACCGTTGACACCGCCCTCATCCTGAGCGGGAGCAAGGAGCACACTAGCTTTGTAGATATTGGGCTTATGTAAGGCGTAGGCCACTCCGACACCAGCGAAAACGATGACAAAAGCGATGATTATCCACTTTCCACGCCATAGGGTGGCTAACAGTTCGCGGAGGCTGATCTCGTCGGCCCGGTCGTCTTGGTTAACTGGCACTTGACTCATTACAGATTACCCACAGCTGCGGCGCCCAAGGCCATTTGATAGACAATCTGGCTTACATTAGTCCAGAGCTCCAGCTGGTTCAGGCGGTCTACGTCTATAGGCATGATGATGGTGTCGCCCGGCTCCAACTGCTGGCTTCGGCCGCCGAACCATTGGCTGCGTTCGGGTAGCATTACCGAACCATCCGCTTTCACTACGTATACTCGGCTTTCATCGGCCTGACGGGTGGGGCCGCCGGAACGCTGAAGGTAGTCGTCTACAGTTAGCCCGGGCTGATGTAAGTGGCTGGTAGGGAATTGTACTTCGCCGAAGACGGAAACGGATTGCGGAATGGTAGGAACGATCAGCTGGTCGCCATCCTGAAGGCGAACTGACTGATAACTCTCGTCGCTTAGTACCGCAGCTAAATCGATGACCATGCGGCCAACCGGGCGGCTGTTCTGCACATCTTCCAGCAGGTCTTCTACCTGCTGCACTCGTTCCACGTCCTGGCCACCAAAACTGTCGCCTTGCAATTGCACGCCCAACAGGTCTCCTTGCAAGCGTTCTTCGGCTTCACGCAGTCGTTGTGCTTCCAGTTGACGGAGTTTTTCACGGGTGAAGATGGCGCCCGCAGGGAAAGCATTGCTGCTCAGACCGCCAGCCCGCTGCACCACTTCCTTAAGGGTTTCCCCCTCTCGGAAGGTATATTCCCCCGGGTAACGCACTTCACCTTTCAGGATAATCGTTCGGGGTTGGGCGAACTGGGGGATGGATTTGATCAGGATGGTGTCCCGGCTCTGCAATATTAGACTGCTTTGTCCCGCCATGGCAGCCGCCAGATCCACATTCAGGATGTGCGTTTGACCAATTCCGCTTTCATCCTGGGTGTAGCGGGCGATCTCGGCCTGGTAAAGCGAAGCGGAATCCTTCAGGCCGCCAGCTACGAACACTGCATCTGCAAGCCTGTGACTGGCCGGCATGGGGTACTCGCCCGGGTAGCGCACCGGGCCGCTGATGCGGATGGTTTGTTGGGGGGCGCCCGGCTTCGCCTGCGCCTTCAGGCGCTGAAGTACGGGGGCGAACAGGTTTTCTCTGGTAAAGGTTTCGGGCTTCTGTTCATCGCCATTGCCAACAGCCTCGCTTCCGTTGGTATCTGGCTTTTCAATATCTACCTTTCCGGCATCGGTAAAGAAAAACAAGCGGTCTCGCTCTTCCAGCTTAAGGTCGTGCACCCCTCCGGGGTTTCTAACCGCTTCTCTCAGGCGCAGGTTCAGCACTGAAATGGTATCGTCTTGAGGGTTGGTTCTTACAATGGCTGCATACTGTTTATCTGCCACGGGAAGCAGGTCAGCATCCAGGTTGCGAATGATAGAGCTCACTCGCATGCCGGGCATCCATGCGAACTTCCCAGTGCGCGTAGCAGCGCCCTTGATTTCGACGAACTGGCCGGTGATGTCAGAAATGGAGGGAATGCTAACCCTGTCGCCAGCCTTAACTTGAGCATTTCGACCTTTAGGGCCTGTGTAGTCGGCTTCAGCAATGATTCTCAGGAAGTCTGCATTAGTTCGTTCGATCTTAACCCGCTGCGGGTAGGCTTGGGGAGTAAGGCCACCCGCCATGCTTACCAGGTCTTCAAGGGTGCTTTCACCGTCGAGTTCATAAAGCGCCGGGCGATACACCTCGCCTTCAATACCGGCTCGTTTGCCCACGGGCGGGATGAAGATAACGTCGCCGGGCTGCAAGCGGTTATCAGCGCTGCTGTCGCCTTTCAGTAGGAGATCGTACAGATCAAGAGTGCCTAAGAGTTTGCCGTTGCGTTTGTGTTGTACGTTTCGCAGGGAGCCGTTTTGTTTCACGCCACCGGACACGTATAGGGCGTTGGTGATGGTAGACAGCGAGCTGACGGTGTAAGACCCGGGATTACGGGCTTCACCCAATACAAATACGCGCATGCTGCGCAGCTCACCGAGAGTGACGGCTGCCTCCACGCCAATATACTGCTCTGAAACGCGTTTGCGAATTTGCTGCCGGGCCTCTTCAAAACTCAACCCTGCGAGGTTCATGGGGCCTGAATCCGGGAAGCTGATACTGCCGTCCCGGCTGATAGGGAGCTCCAGGTTTTGGTTTTCTTTGCCCCATAGCTGAACACGCAACATATCACCGGGCCCCAGGGTATAGTCCGTTGGAACCGGGATCTCGGTAACCGGTGCAAAAGTGGTGGGACTGCCCGCGAACAAGTCGTAACCAAAGGGCTTTAACCCGCCGTTCTTCGCTGCCTGAGCCTGTTCTTCGTCTTCTTTCTGTTTGGCCCGGGCCTGCTCGCGTTCCTGGTTTGTAATGCTGTTTACGGGCTCAACTACGTTTACTTGCTGCGGACGCTGACTGGAGCGTCGGCTGGCTGAGCCAAGGCTATCAAGGTCTACCCCATAGCGTTCCGCCAGGGCCTCCTGTTGGGCTCTGGGTAACTGCTTGAACTGTTCGATCTGTGCCGGGGAAATAGACTGGGCCGTGGCCGTGAGTGGGAGTAACAGGGCCAGGGGCAGTAGGAGCTTTTTCACATTCACAGGTAATGTATTCCGTTATCTTAGAAACGATAGGTCCAGCTGGCGCCAACTGACCATTGGTCTTTTTGGCCGCTTACGTATTCGATTTTCTTATCGGTTGCCTGGAGATTTACATCCAGCCATCCTTTGAAGAGCTGAGTGCCATAACCCAGGTCCACAACGGCCACCTTTTGGGACTCTTCCGGTACGGTATAGAACACCTTGGCGTTTGGTATCACTACACGGCCTGCTCCATCTATATTGAGTTCCGCATAACTCACCTTGGCGCTGACATTGCTGCCATTATCCATGAAATGATAGCCACCAAGGGTGATCGCTTCGGCGTCGCCATCAAAGCTGGTCGCCATATTGCGGCCGTAGTGCCGGTAACCGGTTTTATAGCGGCTATGATCGTAGGTGATATTCGGGATGGCATCGCCCAGAAAATCATCAGCCAGGGTATTGGCGTATTCAGCAAACCATTGTTGATCGCCATTGAGTAGGCTGGTTGTCCAATCGGCGCCAAAAAGCCAGGATTTTCGCGCCGGGAAGGCGCCGGCTTCATCTTCGCCCATCATCTGGGCATAGAGACCCATGGTTTGCTTGCCAACGGCAAACCCGTATCGCGCGTCTATGCTGGCAATCTGGTTACCTGGGTCGTTCTCTTCCAGTTGGCCGTTGTCTTTACCGATCAAGGCATTCCAGATGGTGGAGGCTCCTTCGGGCCGCCCTTCCCCCCCAAACATGATGGCTCTTGAAAGCCCAATATCCAGCCCATCCGCCGGGCGGAAGGTAAAACGCATGCCAATCAGCTTCGCATCTGGCACCGCGCGGTCGCTCTCATATTGGCCCGCTAATACCGTAAAGTCCCAGGGGCCAAGCCAGCTCAACCAGGAGCTCTCCGGAGCGTGGGTGTCTTTTCGGTTCATCCACACCGAGGGAATTGGACGGGCGTTGTTGGAGAGAATCAGGCTGGATTGCCACCCAGGCCCCCACCAACGGTCTATGGCGCCAGCGCCGAACACCCAGTTGCCAAGCGTACCCGCCAAATAGGAACCGTCTAGCCGGATTTCTTCATCATCATCCGGGTCGTGCGCATAGGCCGGTCTGAGGCCCAAAGCCCAGGCTTCACCCTGCCACTGGAGGTTTACGCTGGTGCCTGCTTTTGCCAGAGAATTCGAGCCGAAACCGGTAATGCCGGGTATTTCGGTCTGGGCGTTCAGGTTGAATTCACCGCGAAAACCGGAACGGGCCTGCTCTTCCATCTCAAATCGGAGATAGGCAGAGGCCAAGGCGCTGGAGGGTTCGTTAGCAGTTGATGCAAAGCCGCGTGAGCTCTGTACCGCACTCCACATAAGCGGCCAGGTGGTAACACCGCGGTTCATTTCGCCACGATCTGCCAGCTTTTGCACAGCAAACCTGGCCCTTGCATCACCTGGCTCCAACCAAGGTGCCGCCAGCACGGAAAAGCTATTCAGGCACGCTACCGCCCCACCGACCAGGGCCCAGTGTTTTAAGGTCATAAGAATTGTTTTTCTGCGGACAAGGGTAAAACGGCTACAACGGGAGAGAATTTCCCAACAGCTTCCTTGTCTGGGAATGAATGAAGTATTTCAAAAGCGTGACGATTCTACGGCATGGGGTATGACACGCAAGTGACAAAAAGTCTGACACTTCAACAATCAGGGCGTTATGGCAGTAAACATTTGTTAAATATTAGAAAGTGCAGCTAATCAGGTCACATTTTCGCCATCAGGCTTTTCAGGATCTGATGACGGAAACCGGCACCTTTACTTGCTGCTGCTTCTGCATAAACGAAATCAGCACAATCGCGCGCTCTTCACCATCATAGGCCTGAAAAATTGCGCTAATACCTTTAAACGGCCCATCATCCAGCTCTATGGGCTGGCCCGGCTTGATGCCGCCCTGCTCTGCCACCTTATCCATACTACTTTTAATGTGGGCGATCACTTCGTCGTCAATCGGCGCTGGCCGGTTGGCAAAGCTGACAATGCGCAGCACGCCCCGGGTGGACCGGAGCTTTGCCCACATCGGGTCGGTTTGCTCCAGGTTCACAAATACGTACCCCGGAAACAGTGGCTCCAGCTTTTTGGTGCGTTTACCTGCCTTGATCTTCTCCACCTCGATTTTCGGGTAGAAGCAGGCGATGTCCTGATTCTGCAGGTGCTGGACCGCCCGGTCGCCCTGAGCCGGCTTATGTTGTAGTGCGTACCAGGTCATGGGTTAGAAATACCAGTTTCCCGCGGCAATAAAATTAGGGTTCAGGATGTTTTCTTTTCCGTAAAACAAGGGCTGGCCCTCCGGCGTTTGCACCTTCCCCCCTGCGGCGACGAGCACCGCGTGGGCGGCTGCGGTATCCCACTCGCTGGTCGGGCCCATTCGTGGATAAATATCAGCATGCCCTTCGGCAATTCTGCAGAATTTCAGGGAGCTGCCGGCCTGCACGGTTTCGTGGGCGCCAAGAGTTTCAATAAAGGCGCGGGTTTCATCGTTCAGGTGATTTTTGCTGGCAACCACCCGCAGTGTGTCTTTGGGTTCTGCCACCCGTATGCGGTGCACCCTGCCGGTGCGGTCCCGCATGTGAGCACCCTCACCCTTGATACCCCAGAAAGCTTCTTTCAGGGCCGGAGCGGTGACCACGCCCATTACAGGCTCGCCGTCCTCAATCATCGCGATGTTGACGGTGAATTCGCCCGTGCGCTGGGTAAAATCCTTGGTGCCATCGATGGGGTCGATCAGCCAGAACCGGCGCCATTTTTTCCGCTCTTCCCAGGGAATCTCCGCGCCCTCTTCCGAGAGTATGGGAATGTCCCGACTGATTTGGCGCAGCCCCTTGACAATGATGTCATGACTGGCAATGTCCGCAGCGGTGATTGGTGAGTGATCTTCCTTATAATTCACTTTGAAATCAGACTGGTAGATATGCAGCACTTTTTCGCTGGCTTCATCAGCAATTTTGATCACATCTGGCAGTATGGAGCTGTAGTGCATCAGATCTCTACCTCTTCGAACAAATCCGGTACCTCGGCATCCCATCCGAACTTTTCCGAGATGCGTTTGCGCATGGTATCACTGGCCACCGCTTCGCCGTGAGTCACATACACCTTTTCGGGCTTCAGAGTACCTTGCTCCAGCCAGTGCAGGATTTCCCGATAGTCGCCATGAGCACTCATGGAATCCATGTTATGGATCTCTGCTTTCACCGGCCAGTACTCACCGTGAATCTTGACCGATTCGGCGCCATGCACCAAGACATCGCCGCGTGTGCCAGGTGCCTGGAAGCCCGCAAAGACAACGCTGTTTCTGGGATTTGGCAGCAGGGTTTTAAGATGGTGCAACACCCGGCCGCCCGAGGCCATTCCACTGGCTGAGATGATCACGCAGGGATATCTCACGGCATCCAGCTCAATGGATTCCTCGACGGTGCGAACGAACTCTGTTTTGTCGTCGATCAGCTCGCACTGGGCGCCGTTAAGCTTGTGCTCTTTGTGATGTTTGCAGAAAATTTCCGTGGCTTTGATGGCCATGGGGCTGTTGAGATACACCGGAAGTTTGGGAATTCGCCCCTGCCCCATCAGTTTGTGCACAACGTACAACAACATCTGGGCCCGGCCCACGGCGAAAGCGGGCATCAATACGATCCCGCCGCGGCCCGCAGTTTTGGTGATGATCTCCTCCAGATCCTTTTCTGGATCGGTTTCACCATGGGTACGGTCGCCGTAAGTGGATTCACACACCAAAACATCGGCATGACTGATGGGCTCTGGCGGGCGCATAATGATGTCGTCCTGGCGCCCGACATCGCCACTGAACACCACAGTGCGGGAGGAACTCTTGTGCGTAACGTGCACGCAGGAGGAACCCAGGATATGCCCGGCCGGAGTGAACTGAACCTCAAAGCCCTTCACCGGCTCGAATTTCTCGTGGTAGTGCAGGGATTCAAAGTGCTTCAGGGCTTCCCAGGCGTCTTTTTCGGTAAACAGAGGTTCCGGTTTTTCGTGCTTTGAGAACTTTTTCCGGAAGGCGTACTTGGCATCCTCTTCCTGCAGGAACCCGGCATCGGGCAGCAGTACTTTGCAGAGCTCATGAGTGGCTTTGGTGCAGTAGATCTTGCCTTTAAACCCGTTCTTGACCAACGCAGGAAGGTAGCCGGAATGGTCAATGTGCGCGTGGGTAAGCACCACCGCATCAATAGTTGAGGGATCTACCGGAAACTTGGCCCAGTTTCGGCGGCGCAGGGTTTTCACGCCCTGGTACATGCCACAATCCACCAGCATGCGGTGATTGTCGTCGGAAAGCAGATAGCGGGAGCCGGTGACGGTGCCTGTACCACCGAGGAAGCGGAGTTTCATAGGCGCGTAAGTCCTTGTCTGGTTGGCGATAGACAAAGCTTAACGCAAAAACCGTGGGTGAGTGAGGGGCTATGGACCGGAATTTACACACCCTCAAGACGGAACACCGCCCGATTCGCGTTTTTTTGATCTTTGGCAAGATCAGTTGCTGGCCCCCCGATTATTCTCTGGCCTTTCCGAAGAAGTAGGTGGCTTATGCTGGGTAGTTCGCACTTGAGGAAACTAATGATCGTCGTCGGCCTTGCGGCCTCTCAAATGGTTTCAGCCAGCTCTGCCGACGATGCAATGTCACAACTGAACGCCATCATGGCCGATGACGCCAAGCGCCAGGCCAGCTACGAGGCCGGTCACGAGCGCATCCGCTTTTGTGGCTATTGTCACGGCGAGGACGGCAACAGCAAGCGCGAATACATACCCAACCTGGCCGCCCAACACCCGCTCTACCTGTTCAACCAGTTCGAGAAATTCCGTGACGGTACCCGTGAGGACTATGTGATGTCCAAGCTGGCGAAAACACTGTCATTGGAGGAGCGAATTAATATTGCGGTTTATTACAGCCAGCAAACGGCTAAGCCCCGCACCGGCGGCGACCCTACCAAGGCTGAGGCTGGCGAGAAGCTGTTTGCTGTGCGCTGCGCCGGTTGCCACGGTGACAAGGCACAAGGTTTCAGGGACATGCCCCGTCTGGCCGGCCAACCGGCTGAATATCTTGGGATTGCCCTTAGACGGTTCAAGGAGATGGACCCGACCAAACACAGTACGCCGATGATTGGGGTGGCTGGAGTTTTGTCGGAGGTGCAGATCGAGGCATTAACCTCTTACCTGACCCGCCAATAGGCCCTTCTATCAGATCTCGGTGCAACCGGGCGGCAGCAGGCGAGACTGCCAGTTTGGCGCAGCGGTTCTGTCTATAACGCAAGCCCAGGCACCACCAATGCTCCGCTCGTATCGAATCACGATGCCCGCCAAATTTGGGTGAGCATTGCCGCCCATGGTCACCTCGATATGCCCAGAACCGTCAGGGTTAACCGCTGCAATTTCAATTGCGGAGCTTCCAACCGTCAAAGCGGATGGAGAGTAACCCAAGGTTTCATTGTTGACCGGCGTGGAAGCAGAGAGGTTCGCCTCAAACGCCGATCGGTACGACGCAAGCTCCGCCGCAGCACGATTGATTTGGGATTTCATGGTGTTAGCCTGAAGAAAAGGCAGAGACACAGCCGCAAGAATGCCAATAACGGCAACAACAATCATCAATTCTATCAGGGTAAAACCGTCGCTATTCCGAACCATGACCATGCCTCACTCTATGCATCTTGGCATTTAGTAAGGCAAAAAACAGGCCATCAGCGTCAACTCCACAGGGCGCTAATTTCAACTTCCCACGTCATTGCGCGGGAAATAGCCATGCAACCAGAATCGGGGAAGAGCTCGCTCCCTCAAGACTTGGTAATAATAGGACTCGTCCTCTCTCATATCGAGATAATAATTCTTCACCTCAAACGCCCAGGCACCCCAGAGCAAAAAGACAAGCGTGGCGATTACGGCCGCCTGAAGGGCTTTTCTCAAGGGTCGCGAGGCATCGTTCTTATATCTCTTCCCCTTAAGGGTACCCGGAACAATAAACCCCAAAAAAACAGGCATGATCAACAGCCCCACTAGCATCGAGCCAGGTGCGATAAAGACCGCTGATACGCCCGCATGAATTAAGGCCCCGACAATAGAAGCCAACAGAGCTGCAAGAACAATCCCCTCGGTTGAACCTGCACTCGACTTTATGACTTTGCAGCGAGCGTAGAGAAACGAAGCAACTTGAAAAGCCACCCAGAACAAAATCAGAAGAAGCAGCCACCCATATTCAGCCGCCCACATAAGGTACATGTTGTGCGGATGACCAAACTTTTTGCTCTCAGCATAAGATGACGTCAAAAGATCGTGAGTCAGCCAAGACTGGGGCCCCATTCCAAAAGGAAATCTCTGAAGGCTCATTTGCCATGCTTCGATAAACAACGGCGCTCTTCCAGAACTTCCCTGACTGATGGTTCGAAGCTCCGGCTCCCCGAAAACCAGAATCGGCACAAGCAGCGACAGGACAAACCAAAAGAAGCCACCAAGCACAAGGTAGACCAGGAATTGCTTCAACCACGGCCAACACTGGCGACCAATGATTACGCTCGCGACAACGACACCCACGGCCACACCCAGCACAGATCCACGAGCTGCCGACAGGAAGACAATCCACCACCATAGCCCCGCACCAACGGCAACAAGCACTCGCCAAAGCCGATGGTTTGCAAAAGGACCCACCAACACAGCTAAGGGAAAGACAGGAAGAAGCCACGTCGCCACATGGCTCCAGTAACGAATATTGACAAACCCCCAGGGAATCAGATCAGAGAGATCGGCATGACCGCCGGCCAGGGCGAACAGGTAAACATTCAGCGACATTGCGCCGTAGAGAAAACAGGCAGCAGCCGTTATAACGACAAGTGCCTCAAGGCACTTCATGGAGATACCTGATTGGGCCAGAGCGGTACCGCCCAGAATGACGGCGGCAAAATAGAATGAGTACAGGCCAGGCTCGACATAGGCATAGGGCTGCTGAATAAAAGCCAGCGAAAGCACTGGAAACCCAATAATCAACAGAATAAACGGTAAGGCCTGCACAAAGGCTGGCTTGATCCAGACACCTCTGGAGATCAACAAATAGGTAGAAACAATCGTAATGCCCCCCAGCCAGGCCACCAAAAGAAATCTCTGGTCCGCATAGGACCCCGCCGAGGTTGGTAGAAAATCCGCAAAAAGTACCGCCAGCAAGGTGATCGCGATGAAGGAAGCTGCGGCGGCTATACCCACTTGAGGTGTTTTCAAAGCTATCTGACCTCCAAACAAAAAAGCCCAAAGCATCTGCTTTGGGCTTTCAGTTTACCGCATTGATAACTGTTGATCGTTGCGGCAATTCAGCTATGCGGCTTTCGTATTAGGAAGCCGGGCAACCTGCAGGCGCGTAGCTGTCTTTCCAACCGTTGTTGGTGGTCGGCGGAGTGATCACGCAAGTGTAAGCGCCGTTAGCAGTGCGGGAAACAGTGATAGTGGCACCACGAACCGCTGCAGAAGCGTCAGTACCCATTTCAACGTTCCACGACATAGTTGCCAGAGCGCCATCAACAATGTTCAGACCGAAGTTGGGGGCAGTGTTTGCACCAACAACCAGGTTGGAACCAGTCCAGCCAATACCGATAGTGCGAGGGTTGGTTGTCAGGTCGTCTTCATTGCCGATCTGGCCACCGTTGTTGAAGATGCTCTCAGCGTTGGATTTCAGAGCATTTACTTCACCAACTACACGAGAAACCTGGGTACGAGCGGTGTAGTCCTGGTACTGGGGGATAGCAACAGCTGCCAGGATACCGATGATCGCTACAACGATCATCAGTTCGATCAGGGTAAAACCCTTCTGAGCGTGATTCATTTTGATTTCTTGCATGTTATCGACCTCTAGAGTTGTCGTTTTGCGTGTTACAGCTCCGGGGGCTGTGGAGCGAGGCCCCGCATCCGCTTTGAGCTGATTCTGGCAAAGCATACGGCGTGCCAATTGTCATATAATGCAAAAAAGTCACTCTCGCTCAGCGTGTTATGAGCTTATGTGAACCAGGTCACGCACTCGCAGGTGCGCCGCGCTCAGTCCAGGTGTGACGTTTTTTGTCACCCGAAAGCAAATTCTAGACACGCACCCTATTACTACATGTCCTCCCCTGTTGTGCCTACTCTTCTGACGGAACCTTTCCAAACCATTCCGGTACATCTAAACTCTCCATCGATGAATACGACATTCAGTCACTTAGACGATTCTTCTCAGAGCATTTATGGCGACCAATAACAGAAACGTGACACTGACAGGACTTGCACGCCGCTTCGTAGACGACGGCCTGCTGGATGAAGAAACAGCAAAAGACGCATTTCTCCAGGCCTCCCAAAACCGCATTCCACTGATCACCTATCTGACACAAAATCAGTTGGCTGACAGCTCCAAGCTCGCCTTCTCAGCGGCGATGGAATTTGGCGTTTCCGTAATGGATCTGGATTCGTTTCTGCCTGAGATGATGCCTGACAAGGTTGTCGACGAAAAACTACTCCGCAAACACAACGCCTTGCCGCTCTACAAACGCGGGAATCGCCTGTTTATTGCGGTGTCGGATCCCACGAACATTCAGGCCCTGGACGAGATCAAGTTCAACACCGGCCTGAGCACCGATGCCATTCTCGTAGACGATGCCAAGCTGCGGGCCGCCATTGATCGCTATCTTGAATCCCATGATTCCACCATGGGAGACCTGGAAGATGCAGACCTCGAGGGAGTCGAGACGGAAGGCGGCGATCACGAAGATGACGACGGATCGGTATCGACAACCGAAGTTGACGATGCCCCGATCGTTAAGTATGTGAACAAAATGCTGCTGGACGCTATCCGCGGCGGCGCCTCCGATATTCACTTCGAACCCTATGAAAAAGCGTACCGGGTTCGATACCGCACAGACGGCATTCTTAAAGAAGTTTCCCGCCCTTCCATCAAGCTGGCACCGAAGATTTCAGCGCGGGTCAAGATCATGGCGCAACTGGACATTTCTGAGCGCCGAGTCCCCCAGGACGGCCGGATAAAGCTGAAGTTGTCCAAAACCAAAGCCATAGACTTCCGGGTGAACACCCTCCCGACCCTGTGGGGAGAGAAGATTGTTCTGCGGATTCTGGATCCCAGCCAGGCCCAACTTGGGATTGACGTACTGGGCTACGAAGAAGACCAGAAGGAGATGTACCTTGAAGCGCTCGAACAGCCTCAGGGCATGATCCTGGTAACTGGCCCGACAGGGTCTGGTAAGACGGTCTCACTCTATACCGGCCTTAATATTCTGAACACCACCGAGCGAAATATATCGACGGCCGAGGATCCGGCGGAGATCAACCTTGAAGGTATCAACCAGGTAAACGTCAACACCAAGGTCGGCCTTGGGTTTGCCGAGGCCTTGCGCGCATTCCTGCGTCAGGATCCGGATGTCATCATGGTGGGTGAGATCCGGGATCTTGAAACTGCAAACATTGCCATCAAAGCCGCACAAACCGGCCACCTGGTTTTGTCTACTCTGCACACCAACAGCGCCGCCGAGACGCTGACCCGGATGATGAACATGGGCGTGCCTGCCTTTAACATCGCAACGTCGGTTAGCCTGATCATCGCCCAACGACTTGGCCGAAGACTGTGCAACAGTTGCAAGCAACCCTCAGACGTCCCTCAGGACGTGCTTTTGAAGGAAGGGTTCACACAAGAACAAATTGATACAGGCTTCACGTTGTACCGCCCCAAGGGCTGTGATAAATGCAATGGTGGATATAAGGGCCGCGTCGGTATTTACGAGGTGGTCCGCATTACCGATGAACTGGCAAACATGATTATGGAAGAAGCCAGCTCCATTAAAATTGCAAAGCAGGCTCAGGCAGAAGGCTTCCGAAATCTCAGGCAGTCGGCTCTTATGAAGGTGATTCAGGGAGTGACCAGCCTTGAGGAAGCCAATCGCGTGACGAAGGATTAAGCATGGCAGAAAAAGCGCAGAAGCTGGAATCGTATGTTTGGGAAGGCAAAGACCGCAAAGGCAACAAAGCCAAGGGCGAATTGACCGGATCAAACCTGGCCCTGGTTAAGGCCCAGTTGAGAAAGCAGGGCATTATTCCGGACAAGGTAAAGAAAAAGCCCAAACCACTCTTTGGTGGCAAAAAGAAAATCACGCCGTTCGACATTGCGATGCTGACCCGCCAGCTCGCAACGATGATGAAAGCTGGCGTCCCTCTGGTTCAGAGCTTCGACATCGTTGCAGACGGCCTTGAGAACAAAGGTCTGCAGGAACTGGTGATGAGCATTCGCAACGATATTTCGTCTGGTACGGGTTTCGCTTCTGCGCTGCGCAAACATCCAAGACATTTTGACGATCTTTATTGCAACCTGGTGGAGTCAGGCGAGAAAGCCGGTGCCCTGGAGCAGATGCTGGACCGAATTGCCACGTATCTCGAAAAAACTGAGCTTCTCAAGAAGAAAGTTAAAAAGGCAATGACTTACCCCATTGCCGTTATCGTGGTTGCCATTGTGGTAACGGCCATCCTGCTGGTAAAGGTAGTTCCTCAGTTCGAAAGCTTGTTCCAGGGTTTTGGCGCCGAGCTACCGGTATTTACACAAATGGTGGTTCGGCTTTCGGAGTGGATGCAATCCTGGTGGTTTGTGGTCTTGCTTGGGATAGTAGGCGTTATCTTTACGTTTAAAGAGGCAAAACGCCGCTCACCAAAGTTTTCGGATTTTGTCGACAAGTACACACTCAAGTTGCCCGTTGTGGGTGAAATTCTCGATAAATCCGCCGTCGCGAAGTTTGGCCGGGTGCTTTCCACTACCTTTGCTGCCGGTGTCCCCCTTGTTGATGCGCTGGATTCGGTAGCCGGTGCGACGGGCAATGCGGTATATCGCGATGCGGTTATGCGCATCAAAAATGATGTTTCAAGCGGTACCCAACTCCAGGCATCAATGCGTCAGCAAGACGTCTTCCCCGTTATGGCCGTTCAGCTGACAGCCATCGGCGAAGAGTCCGGTAACCTGGACGAAATGCTCGGCAAGGTTGCGGAACATTACGAAGCCGTTGTTGACGATATGGTGGACAACCTCACCGCCTTGATGGAACCCATGATCATGTCGGTTCTCGGCGTGTTGGTTGGCGGTCTCATCGTCGCGATGTACCTCCCCATCTTCCAGATGGGGCAGGTCGTCGGCTGATTTACACCAGCATCCCCCCCTCTCCTGCAGGGAGAGGGGGCAAAAAAACGATAAACCAGAGTCTCTGAATGCTCCCCCTAGAAACCATCCTGTCCACTCCCTGGCTTCTCTATCTGGTCGTCATTTTCGTCTCTCTCTGCGTCGGTAGTTTTCTGAACGTTGTCATCCTTCGCCTGCCAAAAATGATGAAGCAGGAATGGCGGTGCCAGTGCGAGGAGTTTCTGGAAGTGCCGGAGGGCGACCGCAAGTCAGATGAGCGGATAACTCTTTCAAAACCGGCATCCACCTGCCCCTCCTGCGGTCACAAAATTCGCGCCTGGGAAAACATTCCGGTCATCAGCTGGCTAATGCTTGGTGGCAAATGCTCTTCATGCAAAACACGTATTTCGCCGCGTTACCCCATCGTTGAAGCACTGACTGCGGTTTTTTCCGTCGTAACGGTTTATCTGTTGGGGCCATCCGAGTCCGCGCTCTGGGCACTGCTGATGGTCTGGGCGCTGGTGGCGCTGACCATGATCGATTTCGACACCCAGCTCCTGCCAGACGGCATCACCCTGCCCCTGATGTGGCTTGGCCTGGTGCTTAACTACTTTGGTGTGCTGACGGATTTTGGCAGCGCTTTCTGGGGCGCTGTGGCAGGTTACCTCTCGCTCTGGAGCGTGTACTGGTTGTTCAAACTGGCCACCGGCAAGGAAGGCATGGGGCACGGTGACTTCAAGCTGTTAGCGGCGCTGGGGGCCTGGCTGGGCTGGCAACTGCTGCCCGCGGTGATTCTGCTCTCCTCTCTGGTGGGCGCGATTGTGGGCATCAGCCTGATGGTATTCCGCAAACACGGGCGTGAAGTACCAATTCCTTTCGGCCCTTACCTGGCCGCTGCAGGCTTACTCTCGTTGTGGTTTGGGCCTGAAATCCAGGCCTTGTGGTTCGGGTACCTAGGAGTCTGAATGTCCCGCTATTCGGTTATCGGCCTCACCGGAGGTATTGGCTCTGGAAAATCCACCGTTGCCCGCATGTTTGGCGCTCTTGGCGTGCATTGGGTGGACGCTGACGATGTCGCCCGACAGGTCGTAGAACCAGGCACACAAGCCCTCAGAGCCATCGCTGATCACTTCGGCGAGAGAATTCTTCAGGGTAACGGCGAACTGGACCGTGCTGCCCTGCGCCAAAAAGTATTTGAGGATCCTGAACAACGACGCTGGCTGGAGGGATTATTGCACCCCATTATCCGCCAGGAACTGATCCGCCAGCTGTCACCCGAGGATTACAATCTACCCTACGTGATGCTGGTCTCTCCCCTGCTTCTGGAGACCAACCAGCACGAACTGGTGGAACGGATTGTTGTGGTGGATGTACCGGAAGAAACTCAGATCAACCGCACCATGGCGAGAGACGGGAATAGCCGCGAACAGGTGGAGCGGATACTCGCCGCCCAAATGCCCAGAGCCGCCCGCCGCGAAAAAGCCGATGCGATTATCAACAATGCGCAGCCGCTGGAGCGTGTGGAAGCTTCAGTACACGCTCTGCACCAACGTTTTCTGGCGGATTTCAGCCAAGGAGCATAGTCTGATCCGCCCCGCACTTATTCGTACTGCACTTGCCACCGGCCTCCTCGCTTGTTCCTTCACGAAAGCGGCAGAACCGGTTATCACCATGCGTGATATCTCGGTGCCCGCCCTTCTGGCGCCGGAGCGCCTGCCAATCTCGTTCTATACCTTCGAACCCGCTGAGTTCTGGGCAGAGCCCAGGGATTCTTGGTGGCTGGGAGTCAGCGACTGGGTTATTCGGCAGGAACGTCAGCATGGCCCAACCGTGCAGTCCCTGGGTGCATGGGCGGATCGAACACTGTCCGGCTCTTCCCAGGCGCTGCCAAATAACGAAAGCTACCTGAGACTGGGGTTTGCAGCAGAATCCGAATACAGCGATCCGGCCCAGTTTGAGCCGGAGCTTCGCTTTCGTCTCGATGTCCCCACCGCTGAGGAGAAGCTGAGGCTGGTGGTGGAAAGTGAAAGCGAAGAACTGATCCCGCTGGCGGAACGTGAGCGGGACAGGCAACTGACGGAACCGGAGCGAACCGACACAGAGACAACCGGCGCCCTGAGGTTTCTGACGGATGTTGGAGACTCCATCAATCTCTCCACCGACATTGGTGGCCGGCTGCGACTACCACCCGCACTGTTCTGGCGTATGAAAGCTCGAAAGGGCTGGAAGTTTGACGGGGACTGGACGCTGAATACGCAGCAACGCCTGTACTACTATCACACCGAAGGTTGGGGGGCACGCAGCTGGATCGGCCTGGATCGCTCACTAGGCAACGGCTGGCACTACTACAACTCGTCCGAACTGGAATGGGTTCATAGTGACCGCAAGTTTGTAGCGGCCCACGTTCACAGTATCCAGAAACGACTGAACACCCGCTCGGTAGTTACCCCTCGAGTTGGCATTCTTGGCGAAAGCCAGCCAACCTGGCGAACCACAAGCTATTTCGCAGACGTAACCTGGCGCTACCGGATGTACAGTAACTGGCTTTTTGCCGAGTTGATACCAGCTCTGGAGTATCAGCGGGATGAGGGGTTTGACGATCAGGCCTCTATCGTATTCCGAATCGAAATGTACTTTGCAGGCACCATTGACCGGGAATGACATCAGAAATGAGCAGACCACAGCATAAAAGCCGGCCCGCCGAGGAAGCTCTGACGCTCACACCGATTGCCATCACTCGTTCCTGCTTTCAGGACAAGTTCGGCGTTCCCCGGCAACCCGGCCTTACCCGCCATGCCCACGCGGAACTGGTTATACAAAGTCCCTTTGATCGTGAAGACGCTTTCCGGGGCCTTGAGTCAGCGAGCCATATCTGGCTTACCTTCCAGTTTCATGAAGCCGTTCGCGCCGAATGGCGCCCGGTGGTTCGGCCCCCGAGGCTTGGGGGTAACAAGAAAATCGGTGTGTTTGCCAGCCGTTCGCCTTTTCGCCCGAACAGTCTTGGCCTGTCAGTCGTCAGGAACGAAGGCCTCGCTCGCAAGAATGGCGAACTGGTCCTGAAGATCAGTAATCATGATCTTATTGAGGGCACACCAATTCTCGACATCAAGCCCTACCTGCCGTTTTCGGACTCCGTCCCGGAGGCATCACTGGGCTGGGCAGACAGTGCGCCGACCGACAGATTGGAGGTGACCTTCGCACCAGATGCCTCTGACCAGCTAAGCCAGCTTCCGGAGGCCGACTATCCGGATTTCCGCGCCCTGATTGAGGATGTCGTCAGTTACGACCCGCGCCCGTCATTCCGCCGTGGACGGGATGAACAACGAATCTACGGAGCCAACCTGTTCGACAAGAATGTTCGGTTTCGATTTGTGAACGAAGATTCAATCATGCGTGTGGAAGTGATATCCGTCTGTTAAGATGCACCTTGGTGATTTTGTAGTCGACACAGGGAACTTGTGCCTTGCCTTCAAACCAGTTCTTCAAGCGTTTGGGTTTGCGCCCACTGGCACTGCGGTTGCTTGGGTGGGTGCTGCTGTACAGCCTGATATTGTCACTGGTGGCAACGGGTGTTCAGATGATTGGCGAATTCGAACGCCAGAAATCGGAATTGCAGAGCAGTCAGGAGCGCGCCGCTGACCTTATCGCCGGCGGCATGAGCACCAACCTGTGGGTGATGAATTTCAGCGAAGTAGCCAATAGCCTGGACGACATGCGTTCCATGCCTTTTATTGGCTATGCACGGGTGATCACAACCACCGGCGAAGAATTCAGTACCGGCTCCTACCCTGAAGGCCGGGTAATTACCCAGACATTCCCCCTCGAATTCAACCGTTCCAGTTTTGACCGTCCGCAACGAGTGGGGGAACTGACCATTGTTTCGTCTATTGAACAGGTATACCAGGATATCCTCGATCGCGCCCTGCTGAATCTCCTGTTCCAGTCCATTGTGGTGATGCTGGGCACATTGGGATTGCTGTTGATTGTACGGGTAGCACTGTCCCGCCACCTGGAAACCATGGCGGACTATGCGGCCAAGCTGAATCTGGATGCGCTTGTTGAACCTCTTAAGCTGCGCCGGCGCAACCCTTCCCGGCCCGATGAGCTTTCAGAACTGGAACAGGCATTGAATAAAATGCGGTTGCAGATTCTCGAGGACACCCGCTCCTTAAGGCAGACCACCATCCAGACTCAGGGCGAACGGGACGAAGCCATCCGGGCCAATCACGCCAAGAATCAGTTCCTGGCCAATGTCAGCCACGAGCTGCGTATTCCGCTTCAGTCTGTCCTCGGTTACGCCAATTTGCTGACCGACACGCCTCTGGACCAGGAGCAACGGGAGTATGTGAATACCCTGCTCAATGCCTCGGAAAGCCTGTCTTCCATCATCAATGACCTGCTGGATATCTCCAGCATGGAAGCCGGCAAGCTGGAGCTTGAGGCTATTCCTTTTGACCTGCGCGAAACCCTGAACGATCTGATTCACATGCTTGGCTCCCGGGCCCGGGAAAAAGGTCTGGCCCTGGAAGTACGGGTGGATGAAAACCTGCCCTGGGCGCTGACGGGAGACCCGGTACGCATTCGCCAGGTGTTGCTGAACCTGTTATCCAATGCCATCAAATTCACAGATTCCGGCCACGTGCTGATCAGCATTGAGATTCTTGGCAGAAAAGAAGGCAAAGTGCGCCTTCGGTTGGCGGTTGAGGATACCGGGGTTGGTATAAATCCAGAGGATATACCTCTGGTATACGAGCCCTATGTTCAACTTGGTCAACGCTTCCAGCGTCAGTTACCTGGTGCGGGGCTCGGGCTCACCATCTGCCGTCAACTGGTCGATCTGATGGGCGGCTCGATGGATCTGGAGAGTCGCCCGGGTGAGGGCTCGACTTTTTGGGTGGAACTGTCACTCCAGGAGGCGACCGATGGCTCTGCCAAGGTGCGGCCGGATTCTCGGCAGGTGCAGGGCCGGCGGGTACTGGTCGTTGATTCCTACGAGCTGTCACGCAAGATTACTCTGGAGATGCTATCCCGGTACGATGTTCACATTGATGCCGTGCGGTCAGCCGGGGAAGCACTGACCGCCCTGCGACAAGCCTTTGATGCAGGCATACCCTACGACGCTACAATTCTGGACGGCTTCGTGCCCGACATGGATGCGGATTTACTGTGCCGCCAGGTACGGAGCAACCCGCAATGGGCCGAAATGAGGCTTCTGATCCTGTCCTCCAACCCCCAGCGAGGGGACGCCGAGCATTTTCGCCAGGCCGGTGCTGATGCCTTCTTGAGCAAGTCTCTCCGGGAATCCTACCTGATTCCGATCCTGAACCAGCTGTTTACCCATGACACACAACAGGAACGCCGGTTTCTTACCCGCTTTTCTCTGAAGACCATGGCGGATGCCGGAAGTCGCCAGCGGGAAATCCCTTGCGGTCGGATGCGGGTGCTGCTGGTGGAAGACAATCCCGTAAACCGCACCCTTACCCGTCGATTGCTGGAAAAACTGGGCTGCGAAGTCATGACGGCAAACGACGGGCAGGCCGCATCCTCGCTGTGGCAATGGCATCAGTTTGATGTGGTTTTCATGGACTGCGTTATGCCCCGGATGGACGGCTACGAAGCAACACGCCAGCTCCGGGCCTGGGAAACCAACCATGGTCGCAGCCGGGTACCGGTTGTGGCACTGACAGCCAGCGCCATGGAAGAAGATGAGGAACGTTGCCGCGAAGCAGGCATGGATTCCTTTGTGGCTAAACCTGTCAACCTTGAAATGCTACGGGCAGTGCTGGAACAATATTGTCAGGCTTCTGCAACATCCTGATGAAGCCGCAAGTCACCTGCCCGGAATCATGCCATGAATGTAGAGTGTCCCACCTGTAAGAAATCCGTGGAGTGGAGCGAGACCAACCCCTGGCGCCCCTTCTGCTCTGAGCGCTGCAAACTGATCGATCTGGGTGCCTGGGCCAATGAGGAGTATCGGGTGCCCGCCGAAAATGCGTCTCCTGATGATCTCGACCAGGGCGGCGAGGTTACCCGCCATTGACGTTTTGGTTACCAACCACTTACGGGCTTTTAAGTTGTTAACCACCCGGCAGATGTTTAACATCCGTTGACGTTGAAACTATCGCATATACCGGCAGTTGCGCCGGCCACGCTCTCATAACGACAGCAAAAAAGGTGTACACATGAAGATTACCCGCGTCTCAGCACTGGCACTTTCTCTTGCCGCCGCTCCGGTTCTGGCCAGTGACCTGGATCTGAGTCTGACCAACGATTCGGTCAAAGGTCAGGTTAACTTCTTCGGCAGCCAGGACGAGCTGCAACTGGGTGCCGGATACACCTACCATGAAGGTAGTCGCCACATTATCAACGCCGATTTTCATGCCCAGGGCCGTACCGCTCTCGGTAACCTGCCAACGACTGCCGGCATCGGCATGCGTGGCGTCGGCTGGGATGACGACGATGTTGATGGCGGTGCCATCGGCCTTGGTGGTTTCGCCACGGTGAACATTCCGACCGTGCCCGGTCTGTCGTTTGGCGGCAGCCTGCACTATGCTCCAAGCATTCTGTCGTTTGGCGATTCCGACGACATGACCAGCGTGGAACTGCGTGGCAGCTACCGGGTTATCCGCAATGCGGAAGTGTTTGCCGGATACCGTTACCTGAATACAGAACTGGATTTTGCCGGTTCTCCAGATGTGAATCTGGATGAAGGCGTGCTGGCCGGGATCAAGATCTTCTTCTGACCGCTTCGCCTCGGTTACCCGGCGCCTTGCCGGGTGACTGATTCGTGCAGCTATTCACGCCCTGCCCTCCTGATTACTGCTAGTCTGTCCGGACATTTGCAAACCGGACTGCGCTTTCATGAGACTGACAATCCCTTCCATACTGGCTACTTCCCTGTTGCTTTCCGCCTGTGGGGGCGGAGATAGTGCGATTGACGGCGCCAAAGACATTCCCAACCGGTTTGGCAACACTCAGAACGCGCTGGATGATTTCAGTTCCGGCAGTACCGGGGATTCCAGCAACGCCCGGGGCCTGAAGCCAAATCAGGTACGGGTTACCATGGAATTACCCGTTAATCTGGCACCTGAGGGCGAGCAAACACGGCGTAACCTTCGTATTGTGATTCCCGATCAGGTTCGGGTTTACCGCACCAACACCAGCGCACAAACCTTTGATGATGTTCGTTACTCCACTGAAAAAGGGACGGACGGCCACTTTATTCTGACCTTTGATAATGGCGTTCCCGTTGGTCCGGATGTGATCATTGAGGCCCGTTATGGCACCGCCACGATGACCGCTCTGGCAGCAGACGCCGACCGGGATGTAAAGGTGAACCCTTTTTCCCATTACCTGGTTACCGAGGTGCTCTGGCGCCGGTACTCCACCTATGATTTTCAGACCGTGTTGGACTGTGTGGATAACGCGTCTTGCTTGAACAAGTATGTATGGGGAACTCTGGCCGACCAGGTACACGATTTTGAGATTGATATTCCGGAGAACGCTAACGTTACCCAAGCGACCTCTACCCTGGCTGACCGGGCTGATTTTGCCAGCTATGTAGCAGATATGGCCGACTACGCACTGCTCGGCCAGGCATCCTCAGACCGGATTTCCGCCAGTGCGGCGGATTACAACTCCGTGTTTCTCGGCCTGGAATTGGGCCAGACGTTTCGCGAATCCAATGTAGCAGGAGCCGGCCAGTGGGGCGTACGCATGGCTCAGGTAGAGCGGCTGACCGAGGACAACCGCGCCTTTTTGTATCCCGCACTGACGCTCACGTCGTTCGATGCCTTCAACCTGAATATCACGTCTCTGGCCACGGACATACCTTACGATCGCCAAACGCAGATTCACGGTTTTTTCGAGCGGAATAATTCCGGTATTCCAGAGCAGCTCTTTTTTGAGCGCGGGACCGAAACCTGGGAACGAAACAGCCATTCCAGCGCCCCGGGCGCTGCCACACTGACCACCGAAACACCGGCTCGCTTGCTGGCGGGAAGAGCCCTTTACCAAACCATCACCAAACGAAACAGCAGCCTGATCAATGGCTGGACCAGAAACCCGTACTATCTGGATGCCTTTACTTCCGAACCGGTGAATGACCAGAGCGGGCCAGACCGGGTACTGACCAACTATTTCACCGGCGGCAAAGCGATCGCGCTGGAAGATGATAACGGCAAGCTCAAACGCCGGAACACTCTCGAAAACCACTACCTGAGCGTATTCGAGCTACACCTCCAACGTGCGGAGGCATTCCAGATCTACGATATGGCCGGACAGGCCTATAATGTGGCTTACCTCGCCACCCGCTTCGCCGATGGGGCGCCTGCAACATTCGAAACCGGACATGGTCAATGGGCATTCGGCTCAGCGAACGGTCAGACTCTGAACGGCACCGCCAATGTGGACCAGTTCACCCTGGCCCGCGACGCCTCCGGTGGCGTGGCCACACCCGATACCAGCAACGACACCTGGAATCTGATTAACCGGCGTTCCCGCCTGAGCTCGGGCGATATTTATATGGGGCGGCTGGGGTTGTTCCGCAACGAGATCGACGAACGAACCAACTTCAACGACCCCAACTTTGGCATCCCCGACATGGGCCTGGGAGCGGCAACCCCAAATCAGGATCTGATGGGCTTTAACCTCAATGATGGCACGTTGGGCAGTGGCCTCCTGGTGGCAGGAAAAACGCTCACAGACGGAGCACTGACAGAAGGCACCTATCGGTTACAGGGCGCCATCGTTGGCGTGACGCAGGAGGAAAACCGGCTCTACCACGTGAACAATGCACAGCTGACCCTGGCGAACAGTTCTGCCAGCTTCGAGGGCACAACCATGATGGTGAACCACCTTATCGAAGACAACGAGGTGGTGGCCCCTGAAGAACTGCCGATGCAGTTTAATGGCAGCTTCACAACAACATTGGAAGGGGGCATTTCGATTACCAGCGCCGGAGAATACGAGATGCGCGGCTTCTATACCGCGGCCGGCAACCAGGTCTTCCTGGTTATCAGCGACGATACCGGCCCGGAAATGAAAACCGGGCTATTGCTCGCAACCCTTGTTGAGGAATCCTCTGCGCCTTAAAACCTGAACCGCGGACAGCCCCGTATAACCTGTTATAATTCAAGCCATATCGATAGTAACGAGGGGTTTATGACTGCAGTTAACCGGGCGCTGATGCTGTTGATGCCGTTGTTTGCGTTTGCTGTTGCGGGTGCTATTTACACACCAACCGCAAGTCAGAACACCCTGCCGGGAGAAGGCGAAGGCGAAGTTACCCTGTCTTCTCTGCCACCGCTTCCAAATTGGGCGAATGAGGGTCTTCCGGACTTCTCAACCTATCAGGACACCACTGAAAAGAAAGTCGCGTTCTTCTCTTACCTCTATCCCAGGATAGTGCTTGCCAATTCCCGTATTCTGCTGGAGCGCGAATATCTCACCACGCTTGAAGGCAAGGATGCTCTGACTAAAGATGAACTCGCATGGCTAACAAGCCAGGGGGATCGACTGCGCATTGAGGCCGAGGCCGGAACTGACCAGCAGTTCGACCTGCTTCGGAAACGCCTCGATGTCATTCCTCCGTCTCTGATCCTGGCTCAGGCAGCGAATGAATCCGCCTGGGGGACCTCCCGGTTTGCGACCGAAGGCAACAATCTCTTTGGTCAATGGTGCTTCTCCCGGGGCTGCGGGCTGGTGCCGCAGAGCCGAATCGAAGGTGCCAATCACGAAGTGGCAAAATTCCCGTCACCTTATTACTCCGTGCGCTCCTACATTCAGAATCTGAACCGTCATCCCACCTATCAAACAGTTCGTGATATTCGGCTCGCTGATCGCAATGCCCAGAAACCCCTGTCTGGGTGGGAGCTTGCAGAAGGCCTGCTTGGCTATTCCGAGCGTGGTGAGGAGTACATAAAAGAGATTCGCGCCATGATCCGTTACAACAATCTGGAGTTCTACGACGAGGAATTCAGAACCCTGCTGGGTGACCGGACCCCTGCGCAGTTTGAACGGCT
>TARA_B100001057_G_scaffold219369_1_pt1 | contig 50119 bp, 50 predicted proteins | sample TARA_B100001057 | Tara Oceans TARA_B100001057 (sample SAMEA2621839) | marine metagenome | biome: marine biome (ENVO:00000447); feature: surface water layer (ENVO:00002042); material: "saline water (ENVO:00002010), including plankton (ENVO:xxxxxxxx)" | depth 5 m | reverse complement strand
ACCCTTGAGCGATAAGCCCAAGAGGAAACTGCTCGACTCGACTTGAACCAGAGGAGCTTTTATCAACAACCGCAACAGGGTCGTTGATAGCTACTTTGGCGTTTGTCTGGAGTGTTGTTATATCATCTAAAGTTGGCATAATTTTTAAAAGTTAAAATTAATATTTTGTGGGGTTCCCTTTTACAGGAACCCCACTTTAGATTAAACAGCAGCAGGTGTGCTTGAATTACGCTTGAAGATAATTGCATATCCGAAGTCAGTCTTGATCGGCTTAGAAGCAGAAGCAAGAACACCACGGAAGAATCCAATAGATCCATCAGGGTTAGTGATACGGTCAGCAATATTCAACCACTTGAAGTCACCAGTGTACTGAGTTGCATCGAAAGATATTCCGTTGCCTCCAGTAAATGGATTTGGAATCTGAGACTCCATAACCTCTGGGTGAAGAACATAAGCTACTTCGTATTCAGCGTCATCGTAATCACTGTTAACTGAAGTAATTCCACTACTTACGGTGTAAGGATCTTTTCTAGTTGTAGTAGCTCCACTAATGCTGAACCTTGGAGCAAGATCGTCAACCAAGTGGTAGAAACCACGGAATGACTTCTCGATTCCTAAAGGAGCGATAAGATCACTAACAGCAGCATTGTTGTAACGAACGTCATCGCGGAAACCTGCTTCAGTCTGAAGCTGGTAAGATGCCTCAGATGAGCAAACAAGTGCAAATACTGGGCGACCGTTTTCACGACCGTACGCATTATTTCCAGCACCCTTACGAATAAGATTATAATAAATCTTATCTAAGACAGCGTTAGAAATGTTAGCACTTGGAGTAACGTCAGAGTTACTTGCGCCTGAGCTGTTGAAGGCAAGAGCTGAAGTTTGAGCACCTTCATACGCATTATCCGCAGTACCAGCACCAGAGGTAAGATCGACTGTAGTAAGAATCTTAGTTGATGCAGTGAGACACGGAACGATGTTCGCAGAAAGTCTGTCAAACTCATCACGATATCTGTTCTCCCATGTATAACGGGTTGATTCAGCCATAAGGTCCATGATAGCGGACAACTGGCTTTGTCTCTGAGCAGCGAATCTAAGGTCATCAAGTGAAATGCTTGGGGACTCGATTGCAGCTTTCTTGAGCTCGTACTGCTTCATCTTCTTACTGAACTGAACGTAAGAACGATTGTCGGTAGAGGCATCTCCACGACCACCTTGGAAACTTGTAGAAGCATCTTCGATATTCTGTTGACCAAGAACTTTAGAAGTTGTTCCGAAAGCATTGGCAGAGTTATTACCAGTAGATACTTCTGTCCATGAAGCACCAGCAGTGCCTCCTGTTGCATCTGTAGTTGGTATAGCGCGGTCGTATACAAGTGAAGTTAAATGATATCCCATTTCATCAGGAAATGCGGATTTCTTTACTAAGTCCATCCAAGGGCTAGTGTGAAGAGTAGCCTTATAGATGTCTGAGCCAATCCTGTTGGCTTCTTCGGCAAGCAGAGTATTGATAACCTCTGTACCGTCTGTTAATGTAAAATCTGAAGTAGCAGACATATTTTTTATAAAATTATTTAAAGTTAAACAAAAGCAGACCGATTCCCTAAAGGGTGTAAAACGGTCTAATTAATATTGAGACTTACTTTTGTAGAACTATTTAAGGCTAGAGCAACCAAGTAAGATGAAAAAGGACATAGCCTTTATTACGCGGAAACTAGAACTATTCATGGCTAGAGCAACCTGTATCGTTGTAACGAAAGTAATCTAAGTTTATTTTATTATAAATGCAATAGTGAATTTAGAAGCTAGGTTTAGGCGTGTTCAGACCGCCTTACGATGATATACCTATCTGAATTATGTTGTTGATCCTTATGATATTAACTTTATTGCTTTCTTTAAAATAAGATATAGAGTGAAACTATGATAAAGAAATTGACAGCTTTAATAGGGTTGCTCTTAGTAGCAGCAGCAAGTGTATCCTGTAATACAACAGACGCTAAAGTCGGACTTCCTATTCCATTTACAGATCCATCTGTAAGAGTAAACCTTGAAACACAGGTAACGCCCTTACCCCCAAGAATTTGTGTTGGTTTAGATATTGTTGAAGATTAATCTAAATAATCTTATTCATAATCTTGCATATTAGTTTTGTAGAGGGCAATACTTATTCCTTTTTGTCCATTCCTTTTTCAACCGCATCTACAAAAGAAACCATAATAACTTCATCGTCTTTAGGATTTTTTTCAGGTTTCTCTTTTAGTTCGTCTTCATGAACTAAACCAATCTCTTTAAAGATTAAATGTTCTTCCATAGTATCAGCCATCATAAACTTGCCAGTTTTAGGCTCATACATTGGATGCGGTTCAAATTCTTCTTCGTTATTTTTATCTTTCATTATTTGTTTTTATTTTTTACGTGTAGCGCGTAGAAACGCAGCTCTTTCTGCTTTTGTGTATTTAGCTCTCTGTTTACCAGAGGCCGTTGCTTTGCGTTTGTTTTTCGTTCCTGCTGCATATTCCGCAGAGGACAAAGACTTTATAGCAGCTTCAGGTAAATAACGCTCTCCTGTTTCAGCGGATTTCTTTCCTGATTTGGTCCGCCACTTTTGTTTTGTCCAGTTCTTTAAAGACTTTTGTGATTTTTTAAGTGGCATTATCTGTACCCTCCTCCAGCTTTTTTGTAAGCTTTAGCTAACATCTGGGCTTTTCTAGCAGACCATTGACCTGATCTACCTCCTTTGGTTCCAGCTTTGATCCTATTAAAGATCCGCTTTCGCATCGTAGGCTTTGTGTAATTACCCGCTTCGTTGACTCTAGACTTACCTTTCATTACCAAAGTTTCTTACAGGCCCAGTAACCCGCAGTTGTTTTATCTTTTTTACTATCACAATTATGTCTAGATCTAAAATTCTTCCGTCTCTTAGGGTCTTTGTGTTGCCTAAAATCTTGATAGTCTCGGTGACCGAAACCTACCTTTTTAATTTTATCTCCTTGTTTACCTAATACGACGAACTTCTTTTTACTTCCTGAAGGAGCTTTCTTTGGTTTATTGAAACCAGCAAACTTCTCTCCACGCCACATAATGCCGCCAGAACGTAATCTCTTAAACTTAGAAGCCACTCTAAAAGATATTACATCTTAATTTATTTTCAAATAAACAAATTAAACTTAGCCTAATTTAGCATTTAATGCTTCCATAAACGAAGCACCCGAAGAAGACTTAACAGAATCTGCGTTCGGAGTTCCTCCGACAGTTGGTTCAGCATTCTCGTAATCAGCTAATTTAGATGTAAGTACCTCAGCTTCTCTACGCGAAGATAAATATTCTTTAACAAGGACAGGGAGTAACTGAGCTGATACAGCATTATAGGCTGCGTCTACAGGGTGCAGTAGAGCAGGGTCTATTTCAGAAGCAGTCTGCTGAACATTATTCATGTCAAAATTCTCTATACCAGATAAAAAGGGAAGCTTTTCTGAGATCCGAGATGATACATTTCTAGTCACATTGCTCCGAAGTTCTGCTTTCTCAGCAGCCTCAGCAGCATTTCTTTGTTCTTGTAAAAGTTGTGCTTCTTGTAAAGCAGCCTCAGCGTTCTCAATTAAATTCTCTCTACGATCCATGATCGGATCTACATCTTCTATGATCCTGTATACTTTAGCTTTATCACGATCATTCAACGGAGCTATAAGTTCTTTAAGAGAATTGTCTTGTTCTTCAAGATCGTCCATTGCAATGACATCGATTAAATCATCAGCATCAAGACTCCACTTATCAGCAATCTCGGTTGCTTGATTAACTAAATTCTCTAAAGGTTCGCCTACAGCTTGGCGGTAAGCATCAGTAGTCTCAAGATCTGAAAAAGCTTTATCTTGCTCATAAGAAGCAATTTGTTTTTCAAGAGCTTCAATATCTTTATTTTCTACAAGACCTGTCATTTCTTGTAGCTTAGAATCTTGCTCTTTAACAGTTTGCCTTAGTTGATCTACTTCTGATCTATTAGACTTTAACTCTTCTTTAAGTTGCTTGAATCGAGAAGCCGCTTTAGGTGTCCAATCATCTCCAATATCATCAGTTAAACTTTCAAGTAAATCTGATCCTTCTTCTTTGCTCTCTGACTCGGACCCTTCTTTAAGATCAGCAGTAACATCTTCCTGACTAACAGCTTTAGCTTCTTCAGCAGGAGTTGGTTCTGGTTTAGGTTCTGGTTCTGGCTCGCTTTCTATCTTAGCTAAAGCTGCATCAAGTGCATCAGAAAAACTAAGATCTGCTGATTCTTCTGTAGACGGCAATGCATCTACAGGATTAGGTTCAACTGCGGGTTCGGCTACTGGTTCGGCTGTATGTGTGTCCATTCTTCTAATTGTTTAGGTCGTTCTTGTTTGAACTTAGTTAGTTTGTGGAGATCATTGAAAGCGTCGCGATAACCAGCATACCATGCATGTCTAGCTCGATTAGCAGAGTCTTCGACTGCAACGGTGGCGTACGAAGGTCCTGCAACTTCTTTAAGAGTCGTAATCGCCTCTTGGAGAGTCGTATTTCCCAAGATCTCTCGAAGTTCCTCAATTCTTTGGGCATCAGCGAACCACCTATCTAAAGGTACGGGCAAAGTAATATTTTTTGGCATACAAGTACATCTTACCCAACTTCACGCATTTTCAAAACATTTTCTGCATCTCTGATCGCTTGTTCTTGTTCGAACTTCGCTTGCTTCAAACTCATTTCAAGCTCGGCCTTTTGTTGAGCCATCTGCATTTTAAGTTGATGCTCTTGCATTTTAGCTTGCATAGCAGGGTCACCTTCTTGTCCTCCGCCCCCAGCTTGAGCAGCATCCCTCTCCATTTTTTGTACTTGCTTAGATGTATTGTTAATAATTTCCTCAGCAAATTGTAGTACTTGTTTTGCTTGGCCTATCTCAGCTTGGGCAGCGGGGTCGGCTGCTAATGCCTGAACTGTTTCTGCTACATGGCTGTAGAAAGCCTGTAGTACTGGTAAACTTTGTACAGGATCAACAGCCCCAGCATTCAGTTGCTCTATCAACTGAACTAAAGCTGGAAGGTGTACATCAAGATGTAATCCATGTATTTCGTTTGCTTCAACAGGAACAGGAGAACCTTGCATCATAGTTTGATTCTCCAAGAAAGCTATTTTGTTATCAACAGTGGGCCGTGAATCCTGAGCCACTGGCACGTACCTGTCAGCTAAATCATGTCCAACTCTAGTTGATACAATGTCACGCGTTAAGTTACGTCTGCCTATATCATCAAAAGAACCACTAATACCCTGCAACTCCCGAAGGGCAACTAACCTGTTTGCATAAGAACCATTACCGATAGAACGAACTGCTTTAGTTCTCGCAACATCAAGAGTCATGATAAACTCTTCAGGTACACCGCGCATGGCGCACCTGTTTTTGAAATCTTTTATAGAAGCATCGTTCCGCTTACTTGTCACAATACGACGAACAACTTCTTTAAGTAATCGTTGCCAACTTGAATAGAACAAGTTTAAGGAAGCACCAGACAATCTAGTAGCCACATCCGTGTCACTAATCACCTGCATTTGATTCCTGTACGGTGAGCTCTGCTGAGATCCATAGCTGCTCACTGTATCAGTATTCAAAGCAAGTTGATTAGAGATATCAGTAAGAGCAGGTTGTACAGAGTTACTCAGATTAGGGATCGCCTTTTCAATAATATTAACATTTGGAGATAGAACAGCATAAGCACCGTAGTAAGTGAATCCTAATTCATCCATAGCCCTTTGGCTGTCTGGTTGAATCATAATCGCAGAAGACAACATAGCTCCATCAACCATCTGACAACGTAACCTGTTGCTCGTTTGTATGTGGTTGAATATTCTATGCCCTAAACCTCTGATCGAATGGTATGTGCCATTGGACCCGACTCCGTAGTTAAACATGATATATGCCTGTTCAGGAGTTGAGTAACGTGAAAGTTTTTTGTACATAAACTCAGAAGCTTTATCTTCTGAACTTATGTAATGAGAAATTGAACCATCCATCTCGCGAACCCAATAATGGAGCACGGCAACTGTAGGGTTTTGATGACCCGCGTGAATATCATTATTCTTTAGTTCCTGCTGGAAAGTTTCCCATTGTTTAGAGTACCCGCTCGGATTACGTCCATCAGTACGGCAGTTTTTCATGATGACTCGTTTTACCTCATCAACATTCCAACCAACACGCTCTGCTGCTTTTGGGTTTTTTATAAAAGAAAATAACTCGTGCAGGTGGTACTGCCTTCTGCCAATAGCAACATCAATCATTGTTTCATTAGCAGGAGTTTGCCGTGGGATAAGCATGTCAGCAAAACCACCGACTCGAAATTTCCAATCATCAGGAGTATCGAAATAACATATACCTACTCCATGTTTAATGAATGTTGTACATAAACGTAGATAATGCGAATGAAACTCAGGCCAGCTTCTCATGAGATGAGTCAACTCTTCAGCGACAATATCTTCCATCTGACCGCGCTCTGCTGGTTCGCCCTGAGTACCTTTTACATCAACTAGTTTTTCTAATGAAGAGTAAAGGTCTACATAAGCAGACAGTGATATGTCCAAAAGACGTTGGGCCTCTCCGAAATTTAAATTAGTCTTGAGCCCTTGACCACTTGCATTGAGTTGTGATTGATTGTACGGATTAGCTCCGTCAAACATAGCATCAACTCGTGCGCGGTTTTTAGCTGACCCTTCATCTGCTTTACGTAATGCGTGAAATAAACTTATAGCACTCTTAGCATCTTTTAATCTGCTCTGTACTGGCTGGCCTTTTTCATCAAGCGCACCTAACTCAGAGAGCGCATTTAAACTAGAAGTTGCGTAATTCATTCGAGATAAAATCTAAAACTTTTTTTAAATAAAACAAGTAACTATACCCAAGCGAGTGCCACAACGTCTGATACACGAACAAAAGACGCAATACCCTCTGAGTCTCGTAAGGTAACGTATCGATGATCATTTTGCAATGATTCACGTACAGCGTACACTTGGCCCGCGTTAGGTCCTCTTAAAGGAGGTTCTATACAATAGATTGCCCCGTAGTGAGTCACAGCGTAACGAGGATACTCTGGAATGATTCTGGCGTTAAGTGGCCCCAAAATATCGTCAAGGCTCAAGGAAGGGGATTCTGGAGCAAATATAGCGGCTGCTAATTTTTCAGTATCAAATATCTTCTTCTTCCCATCGTCAGCATAAACTTGAGCGAACCAACGCCCGCTTCGATTTGTAAGGCGTAGTTGTTTGTTACGACGAAATACTAATCCGTATTCGTCGATCTCATATTGTTTAGCGAAAGGTATTCGTGCGCGGTTTTTGTTAGTCATCATTTTGCGAGCGGTTTCAAAAATTTTCCGTTACAGTGTACATATATTATATTCTCTATTAGGTCAATTAAATTTATTCTATTTTAGAATAAACTTAATTCATATAATTCTGGAACTTTTCAATTTGGGTCTACATCAAATTCTATAACTCAATTAACGATTATGTAAAAGTTCATCCTCAATTTGCATTGATTTGGGCAATAATGCGCGGTTCTTACGTGAAATGCGTAAAATACGCTCATTATTTTAGAACAAACTGAATTAACGCTCATTTAGAGCAAACCGCTCATTTTATTGCGCGGTCGGAATTTGACCCCATTTTTTCTCAGAGGGATACACACACGCCTACGAGCCCCACAAAAAGCTGCGGGGGTACGGGTGGCGTGGTCAGTGAATCATGAATCCTGAATCGCCATCCCCTAACACTTTGCCCAAAGACCCACTAACACTGTGCCAAAGAATCACGGTTCAAATTTGAGCGGTCCTGATATCCGATTCGCTTGGTATTGTCTCACGTTCGGCTCGCACATCTCAGGCCCCCTGATCACTGAGCCCTGAGCCCTGTATGGCTGCATATTATCAGCTATCCATAGTCTATTATAAATGGTTCATAAGTCATTGATAATCAATCAGTTATAAATTGCCCCATAATGGCCCATATTTCGCTTATATGACGTCGCACCTCAATATGGATATACAACCACCCAGAGGGGATTACGACGCTTTTGCAACTTAGTTGCATTAGTTGTAAGTTGCTGATAGTCAATGAATAACACAAAACCCAATCCTAACAAAACAACACTTCTAACTTATTAAGCGTTAAGAAGTTACACAATATTGTAACAAAATGAAGTGCCTGATTTTGGCCTTTTTCCCTATTTTTAAAGGGTTTCCTGCAAATACTGTAGAAATAGCTATTTCTTTATCTACAAAATACTTTAAGTCATAACTCATTGATTACCAATAGCTTATAAACTAAATGCATTTTATGAACAAATAAGTGTAGACATATAATCAATTGTGGGCATATATTTGACATAAGGCCCCCTTTCGGGGGGCAGGGACTGAGAGAGTTAGTTCCAAGCGGTCGGGCTACCAAGCGGACCCAGTAAAGGCGAGATCAGGACAGACGCTGCACCTCTTAGCAAAGGGCGAGTTTAGCACCTCGGAAATTCGATCTTCAAATCTCAGATACTTACGGCCAGTAATCGCACCGTGAGTCTTGAAACAAGTGGGTCTTAACCCCACCTGAATGCAACCATCTTAGCCAGTCCAATAGGCGTCACTTAGTGAGAGCAGTGGACTGGGTAGCTTAGCCCCTGACTATCGGTCAGTTTAGGAAGCCTAGATCACGTGCTATCCGAAAGATAATGAACCGCTCCGCGGCTTCTATTCAGGTTCAATGAATTGGCAACGATTCATAATGGAATGCTACTTTTTAACCTTAACTTATTAACCTTTCGAAACCGCTTAGGCGGTCTATACGAATTGATCACCGTATACTGACGAGATAGATCACTAACTTAACTTAAATCTTTTATTACAAAATAAAATTATGCCATCTACAGACAAACCAACATATTCTAACTTCAGAAAACATTCCAATCTTCGCTGCTTTGTTGACCGTGACAGATTCCAAAGAGCCATATTATCAGGGGACATCGGAGGGGGTGCAATCCTTGTATCACCTCGGACTGCAACAAGTGTGGGTACGTTCGAGGCCATCTACATCGGCTTTAACAGCCACAATGGAATGAACTATGTCGCTTGGAGGAGAGGCAATGAACCTCTTGAGAAATTTCTTAAAAGAGCAGATAAGTTGGATGCCTATTACGACAGAGTCACCGCTTTCAGAAGCGAAGATTCGGAAGAGGCTGAAGGGTGGGCACCAAAGTTATAATTCGAAACCGCTGCAAAGCGGTCCGTATGAATTGATCATCATACGCTGATGAGATAGATCACCTTAACTTAAATCTTTTATTACAAAATGAAATTAAATCTTAGACAAAATGGAATCAAATCTAAATGGATTCGCAGAGGCTTTGTGAAAATTGAAAACGATAAAATCAAATGGCTACATGAGCCAGAGGCAATGGCTTGCCGCTGGACTATTAATAAAGTATCTAAACATTTGACCTGCAACAAAGGCATAACTGATCAATTAAAAGATCGAGTAAAGATCAAAAATCAAATAGATGCAGTTAAACAAAAGGGCAGAATTAACACCCTATTTATGGGGACCGACTGCGATAATACGACATGGGAGCATCAGGTAAATATACCTGCTAACGTGATGAGCTTCATTAAACTTTGGAATGATGAATGCGATAATTGCGAAGGCCAATTTCATGGAGGCCGTCCAGTACCTAATTGGGTGTCTTAAATTCGAAACCGCTTAGGCGGTCCGTATGAATTGATCATCATACGCTGATGAGATAGATCACTAACTTAACTTACTTAACTTATTATCCAATTATGCCTAAATTATTAGCCCTTATTGAAAACGGTTTTATCACTGAATCTGAGGTAAAACTTGCAGCTACAAATTACGATTTGGACCCGATTATTAATGCCTTCGATGAGGCGGGCCAGTTCATTGAAATTACTACTCTTGAAAGTGAATTGTTAAATCACTTCGAAGGTATCAGATACGACTAATTTCTTTTTAACAAAACTAAATAAACTTAACTAACTAAAATCATGATTAATAGATTCGCTAACACAGCAAAAATTACGATAGCCCAATTAAAGTTGGGCTTTAAACTATGGACCGAAAATCTAAATTTCGTTACCATTGCAGGGCCATCAGGTGATGGAAAAACTGAGATTGCAGCCACCGAACTGCCTGAAGTTTTAGGCATTGAGGATTCTCGCCTACATACTGAAGGCGGAGATGTTTATCTCCTTAACTACACTGACAAAGGCCCTCAAGAAGCTGCTGGTTATGGCAAGGTGAATGCTGATGGAATCCATATGGATTTCACAGCACCTCGCGATTTACCTACCGTCCACCGCGTTAAGAATACAGGCAACGGTGATATCAACCGCCCGATCCTTTTAATACTTGATGAGTTCAGTCTATACGATTCAACAGTTCAGGGAATGATCAGGCCCTTGCAAGCTCGGAAGGGCAAGCCAATGTTCGGGACCCATGAGCTCGCACCAAACATCAGAATCCTGCTCACTGGAAACCGTATTGAAGACGGTTCACAGAATGCAACGGACCCTGATCAGGCCATCTTAACACGTGGAAAGTTTTTCATTATCGATAACAACTTCACTGACTGGTACAAGTGGGCCGTCACTAAAGATTGGGCAGTTCAAAATGATATACTCAATTTCCTCACATATGTGAAATCTTTAGGCGATACTATCCGCACTGAGGATGGCGAAACACGCCTGAAGATTGATGAGATTTTCAAGCCCACTATCCCAATGTCAGGCACTGTAAATCCTACAGCATGTCCGAGACAATGGGAGAATGTTTGCCGAGAGTTCAAGTCTATTCAGGATATGAGCATAACTGATTCTGAAAAAGAGGACCTCTTGAGAATGTCTTTAAATGGTGCGGTGGGAATCAATGTCACTGAAGATATCATGAGCTTTATCGAGTCCATAAAGGATGCGATTCCTAAATATCAGGATGTCCGCAATGACCTTAAATCAATGGCAGACTTTAGCGGTATTGATGCAATGGCGGTGCTTTCCATAGCAGCCCAACGCGCTATCAAAGAAGCTAAAAAAATTAGTGGATCTGATAAGCCTGAGCAGATCAAAAAAGATACAGGCCATGAAACGCAGCGCGGTTCTTTTGACTGGTTCACTGACAAGTTCATCGGACCTGCCACCAATAAAGAGATGGCCCGCTTCGCACTTGAGAATGTTCAGAGGTTCGTCCCTCTAAAAGATAACTCCTAATATTAACCTTAACTTATTAACTTTATTAAAAAATAAATTAACTAACTGTAATCATGAAAATGAAATCATTCGACATTGAAAAGATAAGCAACGGACTTAGCTCCATTGTAAACGTATATGTGAAGTTCACTTCACCTAATCTCAGCAAGAAAAACAGCAAGCTAATTGCTGAACTTGCTGATAAATATAACACTGATGAGTCCAGTCTATTGGCCTCTGAAAAGTTATTCCTGAGACGAGATACGATCTTCGGAAAGCTCTCATCGAGCATCGTAAAATTTAAAACTGCGGTGGCTGCTGATGAAAATAACAAGGGCCTTAAACTGCCTACGAATCCAATGACTGGGGCTATCGAAGTTCCTGCTGATCAGCTTATGAGAAAGCTAGAGATTCGTGACAAGTTCATCGGGCCTGAAGGTGAGTTCACCATCCTGAAGGAACGCCTTCGCGGTATATTCTCAGAGCTGAAAGCTGCCTCTAAACAGAGGCTCGGTAAGCTCGGTGAAGAGCATGACTGGGACTCATTCACTGAAGCAAAATTCGTGGATAAGTATACCCTGAAGATGCACTGGGTCCAGTCCACCTACGCGCTAAAAACTAGCCGTGACTTAGCCGTAGCTCAAGAGGTTGCTGACATCGCGACTGCGAATCAGCATGATGCAATGGTGAATCTTGCTAAAGGATCTATCAGTAACTTGCTAAGTTCAATGACTGATGAGCTAAAGAAATCCCTATCGCAAGTCCGTGAGGGTGATCGATTCGGGCAGCTTGCATTCGATAGGTTCGGACGCGCATACAATGCCCTGAACTCTAAGAGTAAATCCTTTTTTAATAAAGGGGATATAACTGAGCTCGATGACTTGCTCGATAAGTTCAATGGCCTTGGCAAAATCAAGCGCGATAACATTGAAACAAAGACGCAGCGTAGTAAGACCGCTGACCGTATTGAGTCCGTATTGAGTGAGCATGATGACCTCATGGAGCAGCTCGGACTTTAACCCTGAACCCTGATCACTGCCCCCTAAACAGGGGGCGGTGAAAAAGATTTGACATCAATAAACAATTAACTATTATCCTATCCTAACTTAACTAACTTAACTAACTTAACTAACATGGAAATTTTAGACATAAACCCTAAGAGCACCTGCCCTATGGTGAGGGCTCGTTATCAAGTCCTGAAGATTGTTTCAGGCGTACTAAAAACTATCGCGGGGACCGTTCAATTTGTACGCGATAATACTGTAGATCTTGCAGCGACTGATGGTAATTTCATATTCGTATCAGACCGATGCTTCGTGATGGCTAAGAATGGTAAGTTCACCATCAATGGCAAGCGCGTCAGTGCTATCGCAGCATGGCGGACTGTAATTTTACATGAGTACCTCCACATTTTATTGGGACACTGCACATACAGAATGAGAGATCTTAATGCGAACCCTGCCACCAAAAACATAGCGATGGACCACGCGGTCAATCTGATGGCTCAGGAAATCGAGCGCACTGCTGACTGCTCAGTGCTCCGTGAACTAGGAATCATGGGCAACATCTTCCCAATCTTTGACGGCCTCTTTTGTGATGCTAAGTACACTGATCAGGATGCTGAGACAATCCTTAATGACCTTATTAAAAAAGGAGATAAGGGTACTGACATCAATGAGCCTGAAGGTATCACGGACGGGGACACCAATCCTGATGGTGATCCAACGGACGGTGACGGAGATGGTGATACTGATGCGGACGCTGATGGCGATGACCCAACGGACGGAGGTAGTGATGGTGAGGCAGATGGAGATGGAGATGGAGACGCAGATGGAGATGGAGATGGAGACGCAGATGGAGACGCAGATGGCGAAGGCGGTTCAGATGGAGACGCAGATGGCGAAGGCGGTTCAGATGGAGATGCAGATGGCGAAGGTTCAAGTGACTCTGGATCTGGAGCGGGTGGTCAGGTCAGTGACAATGTAAGATATCCTGATCTCGAAGAGGGCGAGACCCCTGAAGAGGCCGACGCGAAGGCCCGCAAGAAAATCAAAGAGGCCGTGAGGATTCAGGAGATGAGCAAAAAAGCGGGACTCGAAGAGGTTAAAGACGGACTGACTCGTAAAGTATCTGAAGCATTCACAGCTAAAGCTAAAGTACCGTGGCAAAAAGTTCTTACCAACTGGCTCAAGCGTACTCTCAGCGGTGGATGGGACAAGCCTCAGAACCTCCCAGTCTTAGGCGCGACTGATTTATTCAGCGCGGGCCGTGGATCTAAGAAGCTACCTGAGATCGCGTACATCATCGACACTAGCTACTCAATGTCTGATGATGTAGTGAATGACGGACTCGATCAGCTTGAGAATTTGATGAGGCAGTACAAGCCTAAGAAGACTCACGTTATATGCTGCTCAACTGAGGTCGAGCTCAACAAGTCCAGATCTTACTCCTCAAATCAGAGGATCGATAGATCAATCATCACGGGCGGTGGTGGAACTAGATTTGTCCCCGCCTTCGAATATGTAAAACGCTACCATCCGAATGTCGGTGCGGTGGTGTACATCACGGACGGTGAATGCGATCAGCGTAATCAAATACCTCAGCACTTGTTACCTGCCAAGTTGCTATGGGTTGTTTACGGTGGCATGAAACCCGAACGCTTTAAGTTAGGTAAAGTAGTAGAAGCTCCACCAGTGAGCTAGAAATAATAGCCCCCTCTTCATGGAGGGGAGGGGGCTAAATCTTTTAACAAAAAATAAAATTAGATAAATGAAAAATCATTACGTCATAACAACTCAATATCTTGAGAACTATGGAGCCCACTCTGGTAGTGGAAAGTTTTCTGATGGGCAAGCTCATTGGAAGTTCAAGGGCGGTGAGCAATACCTCATCTCCACAGAGTCACAGCAGTATGCGGATGCGGTCGCATTCTTGACAGCTTATTTACATGAGAGTAATAACAGCGTCCACTCAAAAGAGATCGTGGTCTCATGGGATCATGAGCCATTGGTAAACCCATCTAACGCAAAGGATGAAGGATATATAGCAATAGATATCGAGGAATATTTTAAACAAACTCAAAAATAAATGAAGCAAGAAATAGTAAAAGAAGTTCGCCTCGATTACTTAGACCATGCGTATGATCTAATCAAATGGAGGGTTGATGATCTACATGGAGCGGATCACACAGGAGTAACAGAAGAAAGAGAGAATTTAGAAAAGACTCTAACTCTTTTGAATGACCTCGCTGTAGGGAACAAGTGGATAATACTGTCTAAAAAAATTACAAAGATCAACGAAATAAAAAACAAAGAAATCTCGATATGCTTACAATATTCTTCATCTTAATCTGGATCTTATTAACGATCCTCTTCTTGCGTTTCTTCTACGTATCGAACCCACCTCAAAAGGTTAACACCATTTACGTGGGGTTAGATCACAACGAATGGAATGTCATACTTAAATGCATTGACCAGTGCATAAAGTCTGGTCCTCGATCTGATGCAGACTACGAAGGGTATCGTCCTCAAGAAGAGGAGGAACGCATAGCCGTGGGCCGTGAGATCGCGTACCAAGTTTGTAACCATATTGAATCTGAACTTAAATAATAACTATGATAATTAACAAAGATAATCCCCATGATGACGAACCGATAGACATCTACGGTTCAGGCGATGAAGATTAAATAACTTAATTAATTTAAAAATATGCAGCCGATAACAATACCAACAATTGACTTTAAATATCATCAGGGATCTTATGCGCCTGACTGGTTTGATTCATGCGATCCTTATCATTATGCTATTACAAGTGGCACTAGTCCCTTTAATGAGTATTACGGATTTAATAATGATGAAGACGTTCACAAACTGGCTCATTCATTTACAAGTCAAACTTTTATAGATGACTTTGTGTTCCTCGAAGACAAAAACGCATGGCACTATTCCGAAGATATGACGTTAGCCGATGAAAGGGCAATGCTAGAAGCTGAATCAAGATTCTAAAAATATATCCAATCAAAATCTGAACTTAAATAATTTATGAAAAAAATAATTAACGACTTCATTGATAGGACTCTGTTCATATCTCTTTGCTCATTACTTTTTATCCTTTTCCTGCTGATCGCTGCAATAGCGGGAGGCTACGTAGCGGACGCGAGGATCGCTGTAATGAGGATCAGTGGATTCGAGATGTTCCTTTGTCTCGTGATCCTTCCCGCAATCACTGCATCTATCTGGATGCTTGTCGATAAACTTAACGAGAAACATTAACTTAACTAAACTTAATCATGAATAAATCATTATCTAGAAACGGGATGCATTTCAATCCCGACCAACAGCCTTATCCTTTTGACGAAGGATTTAATCCCGTAGGAATAACGGATTCTAAACTGAAAAGAAAATATCTCGATGCTATATCTAGGGCATTTGTCCGCGCTGTTTACCGCTCAAACGGGTATGGGAATGCTAATAGCTACTGTAGAGAATTTAAAAAAGTAATTCATTCGAAGCTTTATAATTCTTTTTTTCCTAAAAGATTTAAGAACGTACCTGCTTTTTGTGACCCTCGTTTGTTTGGGGTGGCTAACTTATTTACTTATCTTGAGCACGGTACTAATACAACAGCAGCTAAAGAGGACGATGGTAAGGCAACGGCAGCATGGAGGGATCTTCATATAAACCTGTTGGGTTTTAACTACCCTGTTTATTTTCTTGATGAGACTACAGAACAAATGATTATCGATTCTAAGTTAGATCCTACTTTGACCTTAGCGGACATCGAGTTTGTATTGCCGAGCTTCTTAATTTGTTTACCAAAAAAAGATTCATGTTCCTTATCGGCTCTACGAAAAGGAAAAGGCTCTGATTACATAGCTACTATTGGGGTAGCTAGATCTTTCGAGATGTACAATTCAATCACTGATACTTACACTTCAAACCTCGATCAAGAATGGGAATACATGGGAGGATGTAACTCTCATAACATGAATAAGATGATAGTTGAAAGCGGGGATGGACCTTGGAGGGAGATAGGTGATGCAATGCTAGAACACTGGGCTAACATGGATATCAATGATGAGTCTGGAAGAGTAAATACATCTACCTTTCAAGATCCTGAAGTGACAAATAAAATGTGGCGATCAGGTCAGTATAAAATACAGCCCGTCCTTAACGTGGGTTGCGTTAGTGGAACTACGCTCAAACTTCCCGCCCGTTTCCGCATGGATGATCCAGTACCCGTTACTGAATTGATAGAATTAAATAGGGCTCTTGCCGATGAACTTCCCGACAAGGCGGAATTGATGACATCAAACTGGACGGGCCCTCAGATGGCTGATATGCTTGAGTTTACCCTCAAAATTATGGCTTTCATGGCTGCTAAACCTGAAGAGGTCAGCACTGTAGCCAAACAAACTCAACCCGCTAAAGTTCGTAGAGGTTACACTCTTCGTGAATCTGAATGGAGTCCTAACATCATCGGCAAAAGGTACGGAGCTACTCTTCGTAGACAAGGGTACACTTCTGATGACGGGGACAAAGATAAGAACAGACCGCACTGGAGGAGAGCTCACCAAAGAAGACAGAGGTATGGTAAACATTCTGCCAAAGAGAAATTAATATGGGTCGATGCCGTCTTCGTGAATGACCCTGAAAAAGATTAATAGAATTGGGCATTGCGTCGGAGATTTGGTACTCTGGTTATTTTCATACGCCCGTCAGGTAAACGCATAAAACCTGACACTAAATTTAACCCTGAACCCTGAACCCTGAACCCTGATTCATTTTACAAAAAATAAATTAACTAATAACTAAAACTAAACATGGAAACTATAGCTATAGATAAAACTAAAACTGAAACTAAAACTGAAACTAATAAGTATCTACTTCAATACACCATCACGGTGCAAATTCCAGTGGAGGCAGAGGATGAGGAAGCAGCTTACGATGAAGCTCATGATACAGATCCTCTCGACTATATTAACGACGTAAGGAATATTGATATTGAACTCGAAAGAGCGGTCGAGCTTACCGAAGACGAGTGGGCTTGGTGGGCTAGAAAGAGAAAGAAGAGCAGTGCCAAGTAATCACATATCAAACGAACCTTATCACGAATGGCTACGTGATAAGGTGAAACGTGATAACGATAAAACCAAACGCGAAACCTTAGCCAAACAAATAAAAGAACTAAATATGGAATCTCAAGTAGATGTAGTAGAAGAAGAAGTCTCTCAGTTGAGAGAAGCACGTAACGAGTTAGCAGCAATGTTAGCTCACGTATTGGGGTCCAAAGAAAACTTGAAGAAGTTTTTGGAGGACTGGAATAAAAAGAAATTGACTAGTCAATAATACATTATATATTAATTATAACTTAACCCTAAATTCATTTATTAAAAAAGTAATTATGACACCCTTAACTAAAGCAGTACATCGGGTGGTAGTGATCGAAGATCAGGAGTATATAGCTTCTCTCGTCCCTGCCACGGAAAAGCAGCCCGCAGCCTTCACACTTCGTAAGAAGAAACATCGATCCTTGTCATCTTGGATTGCTATGGATGATTCACTTGTGGATCATGCTGATGATGAAGAAGCTGAAGCTGAGTACGAACCCATAACACAAGCGGAGAAATCCGCGCAACACGTAGCTAAACGATTAGCCGTTCAGTTGGCTCTTAATAATGCTAGAGAGAATGATCTAATCCATCCGAAGGACTTGGAGATGTGGTCCAAATATTCGTACCCAAAATTCTTGGAAGCGTGGGCTCGCTATAAAACAGCGTTAGCTTTTCACAAAGATCCTGCGCTTATCAAGATTGTTTGGGGAAAGAATAACGAGATCGTAGTCTATTGTCCTGAGTTTGTATAAGATGAGGATTATTAGACAAGTGTTTCCGCAAGGACATCCGATCATTGTGGATGCACAACTGGATGATGACAACGGGGTCGTACAAGACTCCGTTGTTATTTATCCAATACTCCCTGACGGAATAATAGGGGAACCTATCTTCAGTAAGGAGGACCCTGAAACAAAAATATTAGACGAAATTATTAACGACCTGTTAGAATAAAAATAAATGCAGTTAACTTACAAAATATCACCGCAAGCTATCGCGAAAGCGATCAGTAAAGTCTCTGGATTTTCAGTTTATGAACTGAGGAACGAAGGACATTCACATACACTCGCCCAGTGGAGACACTTGGGAATGTACTTGGCCCGTGAATCGGGAATGACGTACGTTGAAGCGGGTGAAGTATTCAATCGCCACTTCTCAACAGCACTGACATCACATAGGAAAGTCAAGAAATCCTTGGATGATCCTCAGATAGCAGATGCTTTAGGACAAATTAAAAACTTTTTGGATAAAGAAAATAAAGACGATGGAAATCAAGAGATTCTATAAGACAGACAGAGGCCCGTACAGCAGCATCTTTTTAATGCACACTGTAGACGCAATGCCTCAGTACAAAGTATATGCAGTGTCTCCTGAAGACCCTACCGAAGTTATCTACGAAGGTAAGGACAGGAAAGAAGCAAACAATAGTTTTGAGAAACTAGTTTCGAAGTACACTTTACAAGCTCACTAAACTTGACGAATATATTTTGCTTGGTATACTTAACTTACTTGGCGTAGTCAATGTTCCATTGGTTAAGTTAGGTTAAGTTAAGGTCCCCCTCCTTCTACATCACGTAGAGGGAGGGGGTTTTTTTGTGTTTACGGATCTACCGATAGGAACCTTGGGTACTTATTCAACTCAGCTTGGAAGTCTCGGAGTCTTTGGATATGGGTCTCTCCTTTTCTAGCCATACTTTCGATCAATGGCATAGGCAATGACGGTCTATCCATGACTCCTTTGGCGAGTAGCAACTGGACTCGTCTCTTACTCATCCCCCTTCGGAGACTGATGTTATAGATCTCCTCTCTAGGTAAGCCTTGCCTTTCAAAAGATCTGTACAACTGAATGAGGTGAGCGTTGACTCTTCGTCTTCCCTCTATTTCTTTTTTTGCTAAAGAAGTTATATCCGCTTTGGTCATTACCCTGTCAGTTAACATTTTATATTTGTTTGAGTTGATCCTGTCGAACTCACCTTTCCTCTTCTCTACAAATTGAGATAACCTGACATCAAACTCAATCGGATAAGTCGTTGCGGGTTTAAACTGTCCGATGATATTTGATATAATTTCAGGAGCCTTAGTGATGTCAAACCCATCTTTGAATATCGCTCTGTCCTCTAACAGTTTGGTAAGAGTTGGAGGAGTGTAAGCTTCATTCAATACATACTTAATAGACTTCGTAAATTTATCATGGAGCAGATCATTCTCTTCGTAGATAGGCTCTTGTTTCTTTGGGTCGAAGTTTGTTGTGCTGTTTAAGAAAGCCCTCATGAATATTTGCTGATCAAGAAATTCACCTAGCGTACCTTTCACTAAACTCTCTACCGTTTTGGAAGTATTGCCGTGAACGAGATGCTCCATCGCCCTTAGTGAAGGGTCAGTTAACATCGAGTATGGGTTAATGAAAGTTAAAGAGAAGTTCCTTCTCTCCTTAGTAAGAGGATTTGTATAGTACACGAGTGATTGATTCTGCATATACGGTGGCAACGTATCACGAAGAGCTTCGTCATCATCGTAGAATACACCTTGTAGAAGTCTCGTAGTGATGGGAAGTATGACTGAAGATACTCCAGTAACAAACCCAATACCTGCTAGTCTTCTTCGTCCACGTTTTCTAATAACAGGGTTACTGTCTTTAGATTCCTTCATGGCTAAGTTCCACGTATTGAAATATGTTCTGATAACCTCACCTTTGAATCGAAGGAAAGGCGCGAACATAACTCCGAAGGTATGCCCCTGAAGTCCAGTGATAATAGGAGGAGCTTGAGAATATGTTTGAGAAGTCATGACAACTTTCTCGGCTGCTAATCTCTTTAGTTCATAATCAGTTTTGGCAGCATAAAAATCTTGCTTGCCGTTCTTGCGAGAAGACTCTCTTGCATCGATGAGATAACTAAGTTCGTGCTCGAACAAAGCTATCTTGTAGAAAGCATCAACGATAGCCGAAAGTTCTTTAGCCTTACCCCATGTTTTCTCATTAGCTTTCTCAGCTAACTCTTTGCCTTTACGAGAAATGCTCTTGCCCTCTTCGTTCTCTAGCCTTGAAAGATTTTTTTCAAAATCATTTAAGACTGTTTCTGGAGAGGCCTGTCCACTGAGGAGCTCTTCAATTAGCTTGGGCCTAATCTCGTTTCCGATAACATCAAGAGCTATCAGTTCTGTATAGTATGCATTAGACTTTTCTTGACGTATTCCTCTTCGATTTAATTCGGTCATCAAACTGTCTGTCATCTTCCCGAATCCAACGAAACCATTCGCGGGACCGAAGTAGAAAGCGTTTGATATTACGTTTCTTACATAGAAACCAATGTTACCTAAAGTCTTAGCTCCCAGAGATAAGCCTGTTATTCTAGCCATCAACTTAAAGGAACCACTCGCTATTTTTTCTGCGTCGTTCGCAGTCTCTTGAGTAGGCGGACTGAGTACACTCATCAAGCCATCAACCATTTCAGCGGGAGCAAAGAGTTGAACGTTCTTTGGTTCACCATCGACCTCGACCTCAAAGTTTCTGAATGGGTCATAAGCTTCTGTTCCTCCTGCTCTGATTTGTTTGTACCTACTTCCACCATACTCATCTATATTTTCTAGTCTCTTTTTCTTGAGTTCATCCTTTGTAAGTATCCACTCGTTTCCTTTTCTGCGTCCAACCTCTAATAAGTTTTTCATGAACGCTTGGTTCGATGCCATCATACCAACGCTGAGATAAGTACGTAGAAGATTCTTGAACCCTGCACCCTCGTCAGTTTCCTCTCCAAGCAGAGCCCTGATTGATTCATCAATATCTCTTTTCTTTTTCAACTGATTTATCAGAGGACTAGCAAAGGATTCAACAGCTTCGGGTCCTACTATCAAGTTATTTGCGTCCTTATCTTTATAACTATGAAGGAAAGAAAGCATCATTGACCTACCTAAGTCTTTGTTGTCGCTAAGTTCTTTCTTAGCTAGTGCGGTAGCTTCGGATTCTTCTTTACCATCTTTTATGAAGGCTTTAATACGCGCTTGTTTGTAGGTTTCTTCAAAATACTTAGCAGCATTATTCCTCACGGTTTCGAAGTTAGGATCTTTGGTAACTTTATCCAACCACCCTGCTTCATTGAACATCTTATATGATCGGGTTATGTATATCCCTAAGTTGCTATCTATGGTAGCACTTAGATCTACGTCCACATTGTAGAGTTCTTTAAGTTTAATTGATAGAGTGTCAACGATATCACGTATAGCTTTGAGCTCATTAACAAAGTCAGGAGATACCTTTTCCAGTTGAGTTAAGGCAGCGTCCTTTTTCTTTCTAATGATTTCTTTTTGAACGTCTTCTTGTTTGCGGATGTCGTTCTTGTATTTGTTTGTAACATCCTCAAGAAGTGTTTTCTTTTCTTCTTCGGTGATCTCTTTACGTTTAGCTCTTGCAATTATGTCCGCTTTTCTGGACTTGTGTTGCAGCTTCATTGAATCTTTGATATCATCAGGTATCGAGACGACTTCCGAAGACCCCGTAGCTTCAGATATCAATTCGTATGGTATACTAAATCCTTTATCAATAAAGTCTTTATCAAGTACCTTCCTTAACTCAATCGATCTTAGGTTAACATCATTCTGAACAGCACGGTTGAACGCTTCCCGTTGTTCGAACATACGCCTGACTCGGATATCAAGAGACCCAGTCATGGCGACTTTAAATTTACGCCACCAAGAATCCTTACGTTTATCTGAATCATACACACCGTCCTCGTAAACAGGAGCTTCTAACATTTTCTCCAAGCTATCAACAGTGATACCTCCCGCAGAGTAAGTGTACCCTGATATTGTTTTATCAGTAGCACCGAGCTCAGAGTACAAGAACGAATCCATTGTCGGATCAAACCTATCAGTCAAAGGAATTATATTCCCATCCTCATCGTAAGTTACAGGATCGGATAACTTTATTTGTTCGGGTGTGAGTACAACTGTTATGGTAGCATCTTCCCCACTGTTTGTTACAAAATCAGCAGTCAAAGCATCTATACCAGTAACTTCTTTGAGAGCTTGGTGATAATATTTAGCGTATATACCACTACCGTTCATCTCTCCAAGCTGTTCGGCTATTGTTTCATTTTGAACAGGATCAGAAATCATTTCAACAGCGGCCTCTATGCTCCCAAAGTTGGCTACAAAAGTATCATTGATACTTGCTTCAGGATCTTCTTTTAGCATATCTTGAAACTCCAACTCGTTTACTCTTTCAAGTACGGGTCTCAGTTCCTCTGCCGAAAGAGGGGCGGAGTCATGAGGGCGTGGGTTGTTTACTTTCAGATACGCAGAAAGAATTCTTCCTCTAAACTTACCTACGCGAGTATATCCCTCCGCAACTGTTTGTGATTTTGTGAAATAAAAACCTGTTCCATATTGAAAACCTGTACCGAATCCTATCTTACTGTAAGAGAATGCATCGAAATCAGCGGGGGTTCCGTGGAACAGAGGACCAACAGTGTACCCTGTAGCTTCCGCTGCTCGCTTCACTAACTGCTGAAGTACTTCTTTATTTCCTTCAGGATCTTGAGCCAACTCCATGTACCTATCGTTGGTAGCACCGAGTTCAGAGTATAAGATAGAATCTTTAGTTGTATCGAAGCGTTGTGATAAAGGTATCACTTCACCCGTGCTATCATAAGTTACAGGGTCTGCTGACTTTATGTTCTCTGGTTTATTGAGTATAACATACTGCTCACCTGTAATATCCTTTTCACCGCTTACCCATTCGTCTTTACCAACAACAATACTATCACGCCCTTTAGCCTGTAGTCCTTCAAAGAACTCAGATTGATTATTCGGTTTAAATCTTTCCTCTGCAAAGGTCTTCCAAAAGTCAGGGTAGACTTCAGGGTTTTTCATTTTTAGATAAGCCTTAACTACTTTAGGCTCCTTCTTTTTGTACTCTTCAAACAAACCATCCTCATTCTCTTCGCCCATGAATGGGTAATCATCAATGAGATCTGCCTTCTGCTCTTCACTCCAGTTGTGATAACCAACGGCTGCTCTTTCGTTGTCCGCGAAAAAGAAAGCTCCCATCTCCCCTAAAGTTTTATCGGCTTGGAATATATCTATCTCCTCTGGACCCGCGTGATATCTAGGCTTGGTAATAAATCCTGCTTCTTTTGCAGCTTTGTCTACCATAGCCTGTAGTTCTTTTTGATTTCTTTGAGGGTTCTCAGCTAACTTTAAGTACTCTCTATCAGTAGCACCGAGTTCAGAGTACAGTAGCTCCTCAACCTGTTCTTCTGTTAATGTCTCAGACTCTAAAGATTCACCCGCTGCTACCCTTAACTCAGGCTGTCTGTCTGTGAGGTTACCACTAAGAATATCTTTTTTGTCGAAGGCAATTTTTTGAACAACATTAACATCGTTACCTGCATAATATTTCAACACATAATCTTTTCGATTAGAGATAAAGAAACCATTAGTCATCTTTATAGGGCCTTCGAGGGGAGTGGACTGTCTAGAATCTGCACCAGAAACAGCTCTGCCATCTACAAGCCGAGATACTCTATATCCAACAAGCCTACCATCTTCTAACGTCTCGAACTGATTACCACCGAGTTCACTCCGTAAGGTTGTCATATCTATAAGATCCTCACGAGTTGTTTCTGCTATCCTAATTTGAGAAGGATCAAATACGACCCAAGTACCAGAGCCCTCGTAATGAATCGCATCGTACCCACTTAATTGTGAAACTAATTTAGTAACTCCTTCTTCTCCTACAGCCTCTATGTCTTCTTTAATTTTTTGAAACTTAGGGTTTACGTTAGCTAACTGGTTTACCACCATACCAAACATTTGTGCTTGTGCTAAATACATTACAGGAGTCTCGTTAACCCTAAGTAAGTTAGCTTCTTCGTTTGTTAACTTATATTTAGCCCTTAAACCTTTAACTAACTCGTTGAAGAAAACTTCATTGTTACCTATGCCTTCCATAGCCCTTCTCGGAGTTGTAAAAACTTTATTAGCCTTCAGAAAGACATCATACATTTGTCCTTCTTTACCTTTGTCAATCTCAGCTAACTTAGAATCTTCAGTTTTAAAATAAAAACCAAAGCCTCCTCCGATATTCTTCCTATTGTAATCTCCAACAGACTTAACACCTTCGCTTTCAGCACCGTTAAATACTCTGACAAGATCACCTTCAACTAAATGATTGTTTCGAATTGCCTCGGCCTCGATCAGCTTTTTAGTTTGTGGGACACTATAGTCAGCATCTTTCAATGACCTATTGAAATGTTCTTTAGATCCTACGACAACTGAGTTAGATGGATTAGGGTACGCAACTGAATCTCTTGGGTTGCCCGTTAAGTTACCTAAAGTGATGTGGTATATCCTTTGCTTATCAGGAGAAGGTTCTCCTAGTATATACTTTTCTACAAAATTATTTAAGACTTCTTGTTCGACAACTCTTCGTACTAATGACTGCCTAAGCGTACCGTCTGGTTGTATTTGTGATACAATTTCGGGAGCGTGGAACGTGAGGTTAGGAAGTACTGCTGTAGTACTCTCCCCTAAACGACGGAAAGCTTCGCCTAATATATCAGTTTTGCCTTGCGCTTCTCTGCCTTGAACAAAAGCTTGATTCAGCAATGTGATGTGTATGTCTCCTTCTGCTAAAGGAACGAAGTTATTAGATCCAAAATTAAAGTTCTCTTGTTCTTGTTTAGCTAATTCAGTAAGTGTGTCCGACTTAAACATATAAATGCCTGTCTTAAAAACCTTACCTTTTGTAACTCCTTTGTTAAGGTTAAGAGCATCAATATCAAAAGGACCTATGTCAGCTAGTCTTAGTTCCTGCCCTCCTCTATCAATCTTGCGATTGTTGCCCTTCATATCAGAGAACGTCTGAGCGAGAGGGATTAACTCGGCTATAGTAAGATCAACTACATTCGCAGTAACAGAAGCATCTGGTCTGGTTAGCATGATCTGACCGTATCTATGATTGCCATCAAGAATAAATCCATCAGAACTCATTATTGAAAACGGTTCTTGGAGAACTTTATCGGTAGCTTCCTGCATATTGAAGTGCTTTTGCATAGCGTACCAAACTGTTTTAGGAAAAAACAATTCAGTCTGATATGGTTTCATATCTGCTACAGGAACTTCCTTTTGCTCAACGCTTACTGGTCTTTCTAAACTTTCACTCAAGAATGTACCGAACTCCTCTACTTGTTGAGGCTGAACGATAGGCATTTCTTCTCTCGAAGTATCACCTATTTGATCTCTAGTATCTGAGAGGATAGCTTTAAGAGCGTCATAATTAGCTTCGAACTCTGGAACCTCATCAAGGAATGATCTAGATAAACCCATATCGTCGAGTTTACCCTGAGCCCTGATCGATGCATCCTTAGCTGATGTATCAAGAACCCTGTCTGTCTCTGGTCCTGCCTCTATCGGAGCTCCAGTTATTCCCAAACTTGTGAACATTAACTCTGTTCTTCCTTCGTCAAAACGAAGGTCAAGCGGAACGACTTGTGTTTCATAACGAAGACTTCCATCTTCCCTATCCTCTTTAGGGTTTAGGGACTGTTTAAAAGTAATTGATTCGGCAGACTTTATATCGTTCGCTTCGAATACAGCGATACTTCTACTGTATTGTGGAGCGACTTCCTGATCAGGTAAAGTTTCTCTTTCATAATAACCTCCGTAACCAAACTTTCTAAGGTACTCAGCTAGGTTAAGGATATTGTACTCAGAGATGTACTCCATGTTAGTTACATCATAATGAGTGAACACACTATAAACGCCCTGCTTGATCTTACTCCTTAGCATGGACTCATTAAACTCGCCTCTTTTAATAGCGGCTTTAACTTCGTCCTCTTGTTTTAGTTTATTTATAACTTCATCTACTTCGGAATTATTTTCATGATCAAAAAGTTTTAAGTCTCTTTTAAGATACCAACGATGTACAATTATATCTTCTGCGGATTCTTGTTGAGCTATAGCAGCTATTTGTTGGGCATCGACTCTGTCTTCGCTAACAAAAGCCGCTATAGAATTGTGCCTAGATTGTGGCGTATCTATATTATACACGGGGCTTCCGTGATAATATACTATGTCCGTATCATATCCTTTAGCCTCTGCTGCCTTTTTTACTAAAGAGTTTAATTCTGCTATGGTTTGACCATTCTCAGTGATCCAATCATCTACAATAAGTGATTTAACTTTGCGGTTGGTCTCTTCGTCTACTATAACCTCATCATAAAAGTTGCCTCGTGCAATACGCTCTTCCAGTGAATCGTTAAGTAAATCCTCAAGATTGTTGTTACCTGAGTCACCTGTTAAGATGAGCTTACGGTACTGCTTGTTATCAGCTCCTAATTCTGATCTAAGGACTCCAGTGTCCTCAAATTCAGGAGAACCGTAATCGCTTAGTCTTGAAGTAGCTCTCCGCCCAGCAAAGAATAAACCTCTTCTAGCAATAGATCTCTTTTGTGCTCCCGTTCCAACTTGGGCCTCGCCTCTTTCAACGAGTCCACTGTCTGGGGTTCCAAGCCATAAAGGTCTGGGAATTCCTTGTCCAAGGATTTTATTTCTTGCTTGCTCAGGTTCATTTTGTTTCCATATATTCTCACGAGATTCTACATAATTCAAGTCGGATCTTACATTCTTAGGGTACATCGCTCTAATAGCTTCCCATGTTATAGACTGTAGCTGATAAGGGCTAATTCCTAGCTCTTTAGCTGCTTTCCTGTAAGCATCAACATAAATATGGTATGTCCCTTGCATACCATAGACACTATTCTGACTGGAGCCCTCCCCGAAGTTATGTTTAACAGCAATAGCTTTCGTAGAATAAGGCATCAGGAACGCAGCAGCAACAGCGTGTGTGTCTATGGTTACATCTCCCTTTAAACTATTCGGGCTAACTATATTATTATAAAAGTTTCTAACTTTATGGTAGTTCCCTAATGACTCACTAATGTTTTCAAGTGATCCATCATCAAGCATTGATAAAGCTTTAGCCGTTTCGTCAGAACTACCCCACGCATTTGTTTTTATATCACCATCAACATTCATGTAAGGAGAATTAGGATCTCCTTCAGGATCTACATTAGAAACTCCTTTACCAAATAAAGTTTCAGCTATCAATCGAGCTGCCCAACCTCTTTGTTCGGGGTCTGTTAGATCTTTAAACCGTTTACCTTTAAGTTTATTAAGATCTTTAGCTCTCTCAGCTCTTGCTCTGGCATTTAACTGATCTTTTACCTTCTTAGGTTTACCTTGTAACTGGCGTTTAGGAGCTGTTGCTTTCGCTATGGTCTCTTCAAGGGTTCCTAGAAAAGACGCTGAGTCCATTCTATAGTTTTGGTAATTACTCCACACCTCTATAACCTGCTCTGCTTGAGCTAAGTTAAGGAACCAATCTTTTTGAGGACTTAGTGCAGCCATTACACCCGCAACTTGTTGAGGTGTAATATTATATTTTTTACTTAATGAATTAGCGACTCTGTTAGCTCCCTGATACCACCGCTTAGAGCGTTCTCTAACTTCAGGAGGAACTACATTGTATAAAGCTTTTAAATTATCCGAAGACCAATCCCTAAGTATTTCAGCTCTTCTTATTGGATCGGATTCTTCCATGAACTCTTTAGGGAGAACGTATCTACTCGTAGGAGTATCCGCTTCATTCGCCTGAGCGATCTTATTAATCTGATTCCCTATCGTTTTACGAAGGGACGCGACTGCTTTTTCAGGTTCAGGATCGTTAACTCCTAAGTCTCCTCCTATATTACTCTCCGCGCTTGTAGTTCTGGGCTTAACTTTAGTGCCTAATCTGGCTGTTCCTATACGTAGGTCATCATTAAAACCTAATTCATATAGAGGGCTGTCCGTAGCGTTAGACTCTTCGGGGAATATCTCACCTAAAGTTGTGCTTTGTATCCCTGCTATATAATCGTCAGGGGCGTTCGGGTTAAATGCAAAGTTACCCGCACCAAATCGCTCCATTCCAATCAAAACATTTATTTCCTCGACCAAATTAGAAACCGCCATGTCCATTTCAGGAGTAGTGTTTCCTTTCTTTTTAAGGTTAAGTAGTCGCGAGACCATTCTTCTCAAGTACTCAAGAGCTATCTGAAGTTTAGAAGGATCTCCTGTCCAGAACAGATAGTTTGCCTCCGAAGTAGTCCCCGTCATTCTCTCCTGAGCGTACATACGAAGCTTCTCTTCAATAAGAATTTCTTTAGTTTGCTGAACAGTAGCTTCGTTCTCAGAATTTAAAGCTGCTTTAAGTTGTTCGTTTCGTACAGGGTTATCTGGAGTGTACTCATCAACAATAGATTCGAACTCTGCGTCTGTAGTTTGATCGATTAGATTGTTTAATTGTTTTTGAGATATAGATCTGTAAGAAGCAACGTGAGCTATCTCTTCACCTATAATAGAATTAAGTATCCGACGAATTACAGATTCTGATTTGCCTTGTTTAATTAGGTTTGCTACTGCATTTTGGTTAACAAAAATATCATTAGTTCTAGCACGAGCCGCAGCAAGACCTCCCGCCTCGTTTGTAACAGTCAATGTAAGTCCGTTACGTCTGACAAGAGCCCCTAAACGGTTTATTAGTCTCGTTAAAATATTTGATTCATCTAGCGTAAGTGTATTGTCGGACTCTACCTCTAGCGGTTTGTCTGCATCGCCCTTATCTACTTCTTGGTTATCAAGTCTTTTCTGGTTTGCAGGAGTAAGTTCTGTTCTAAGAATATCAGGATCACTTGTAGACCTTGGAGGCCATACCTCTTCGACACCTTGTTCAACTGAACCAACGCTTTTTCCTACATTCTGCAACTTGCGGAGGTCATCGATTGTCCGACTTGTTATATCCGAAACACTTTCTGTTGCGGTAGGTACATCAGGAGTTGCTTGTTCTCCGAAAGCATAGTGAGTTGTAGTATGCGCTTCGGCAGAACTTTTTCTTATCGCATTAATAACAGCGATTGTTTTTGGAGTACTGAATGACTGCCCTAAAGTTGCTTCAACTCTTGCTCGCACATCTTCAACTAAAGCTAAGTCTTTAGTTATATCCCCTTCCTTACTGACCGAATCGGTAGTACCACTAATAAGTCTAAGTAGAGTATGTAAAGGACGACTATCTTTGCCCCTTAAAGATTTTTTATATAAAGCTAAGAAGGCTTTACCATGTTCACTGCTTGGGTCTAATGACCTAAGCGTAGCTCCCTGATCAATTAGTAAACCTAAGACTTCATTACCTGACATTACACCAGTCCGCCAGTCAGGTCTTCCGTCTACGTCATCTAAGGCAGTAGTTAAATCGAGATAAGCATTGACTGAATCCCTTAAAGACTGATCTTCTTCAAGAACAGAAGCAGCATCAAGAACCAAATCGTTCATGAAGTTGACCGCAGAAGGATCGAAAGTTGCTGCTACTGAAGGGTCTACCAATCGTACGTGCCTACGTGTTTGTGTATCTTTAGGATAGAACTTTCCTTCAGCGTCCTTGTAGTTTGTTTGGAAAGAATTAAATCTATTGAATACTCGGAGACCTACTTCACGGAAACTAATAGAATCTTTTTGAAGTAAAGGATCATTAAGTACATAGTCTGAAAGGAATTCTAATATTACTTTGTCTGACTTAGTTTCTGAAGTAGCTAAGTTTATTTTTAAAACAGAAGCTGCTTGCTCAACAGCATCAGGATCAGATGAAGCTAACCTACTCTTGAAAACCTCAATACCCTTTTTAGTTGGCGTAGATACACCAGTGTCTTCATTAATTTCAACCGCCCCCTCTGTTTCACGTAAGGTTGTGTTCAATTCGTGGAGAACTGTAACCATATTAAACTCTTGCTCAAGAGCTATAATAGCTTGCTCTGAAAAGTCAGACTCAAGTACATCTTGAGCTTTAGGTGATTTAAGTAAGTTTAAAGCTTCAACTTTACCTTCAGGATTTTCACGAACAGCTTTGAAAAAATCTGTAATCTGTTGGCGTACTTCACTTATAGGCTGTTCTTTGGATTGAGCTGTTCCTTTTTTCCTGAAGTTAGATCTTAGTTCGGTTCCCTCTCCTAATGGTCTAGTACCTACAACAACTCCTCTTTCATTATTTGAAAAAATATTTAGTACTTCAGTATTGCTAGATAAGTTATCTGCAACTGAAGGAAATACTTCGTTGATTGAGTTTTTGTTTACTCGTTTGTTACCTGAAAAACCTCCATCAATTACGACTCCCTCAATCAAATCACTGCCTTCTTTATAAATGAAAGCAGGGTTTAATCCCGCTTTTGATATGGGGGCTTTAATAGAATAACCCATCAATAAAAGCTTTGCTGCCTTCACAGGATCATTCTCAAACAGTGCGTTTCCATCACTATCTAAGTATCCAATAACTTTGCCATTATCCTTTACAGGGTTCTTAACATCTTGAGGCAAAAAGCTAGAGCGTTTAGGATAACGAAGTTGTATTAACTCATTTAAAAGTTGAGATTTATTTTCATAATATCCTTTAGGGAACATTGACCTGTCAGGCATACCATGAATAGCGCGGTCTTGAGTAAGATCAACAGGGACTCCTTTACGTATTAAGTCTTCAAAAGCTTTTACCTCAGTAGCCGTAAGGTGGTCATCAATAAATTCTTCTTTAGCAATAGGTATATCAGCAGTAGGGAACACATACTCCTGCCCTTTAATAATGCTAGTGCTTTCATTTAGACGAGAGATAAGTTGCTGTAATTTTCTTTCTTCAGGGTTTATCTTTTTGGTTTTAACTTTTTGTTTTGTTGCTTCGTTAGCAACTCCTGAACTTGGTTTGTCTAAAGTATCAGCCCGATCTTCAAGCTGTTCGGTCAAAGCTTCGGAAACAGTTTCAGGGGAAATGTTTTCATCTAGTAAATTAACAAAATCTTCTGTAGAAAATTCTGTTTGTACGGGATCGCCTTCTTGTAAAATTTCTGTTTCCCCAAGAAGATTTGTTGTAGTGACAGGTCGAGAGGTTAAATCTAAATCTATCTCCAACTGTTCTTCTTCTACTCTCCTGTTAGGATCTGTTCCTTCAACAGAAGCATCAAACTGAAACTGAAATTGTTCTGGACTTAAACCAGTAGTGAAATCAAACTCAGTCTGATCTTTTGGTGATGCTCCTTCTTCTTCGTCTTCTGTGGTCTCAACTACTTCATCTTCTATTTCTTGAATTTCTTTAGCTTCAAAAACCCTTCTCGGATCGCCACTGATTTCTTCGGCTTTGATAACAAGTCTTTTTGCTTCTTGCGCGTTTGCAGCCCTTACCCTTACTGGTTCCCTTCCTGCTACTGCAACTTCAAATAATTTGTCAGTTTCAACTACTTCATCCTCTTGCTCTAATTCTGGAGTTTCTTCTGGCCTTCTTCTCCTTCTTTCTCCTACCTCCCTTTGTGGAGCTGTTAATAACCGTCGAGTCTCTTGTATTTCAAGTTCGTCTGCTGTAGCGGGAGCTCCTTCCTCTTTAAGTCTTTCTATAATTTCATCTGCAACCTGAGCCCTGTATCTTGCTTCATCGCCAGTGGGTCCTCCAAGTTTATTATATAACCCTCTTGCTCCTGTAGCACCTCCACCAAATATTCCACCTAATAGCATAGAGTGTCCTACGCCAGCAGCTATTTCTTTTAACGGAGTGTCTTCATTAAGAGCAGCATCCCTTATGAAAGTTTGTGCGAGTTCATCAATACCTTCTTCAATAGCCTCACTTAAAGTACCTTCAATGATAGGAGAGTTCCCTAAAGCTCTTCTCATTTTCTTTTTTAAGAATTCCTCAGCAACTTCGTTGGATATATTATCCCCTAACTTTACACCAAGTTGTCTATCCATAACCCCTTTCATCTGCCTGAAAGTCATTCCATCAAGGAAAGCTTCTTCCAAACCACCACGACCTAACTTCATAAAAGCAGTCGTAATCAAACCTGTGACAGTTCCTGCTAACAAAGCAGATCCAATCGCTGCGTCATACTTCTCATCATGAGACATATCTTCAGGCATTGAATTGTATATGGTGGTAAACATTCCACCTGCACTTCTGTTAGCTGATGTTACAAACAGAGACCCAAAAGTTTTTGAACTCATGAGAAGTTTGTTATCAAGCATCTGGTTGTAGACGTTTATTGCTTCGATAGCATTTTTCTCGCTCGTGCTTCTGATGAGCTTTTCTTTTAAATTCTTCTCGGCTAGTTCCCTTACTGCAACTTCTCTAGGGTCCAATACCCTTGAATATCCAAGACCTGCATCAACAGTCTTTTCTAAAAAATCTTTTTTGCTAGCTGTTCTTAACACTCCTCCAAGCATGCCTTTAGCAAACCCTTTAGTTGTAAGAGTAGTACCTGTCTTTAGTCCAATGTAAGCTGCACCACCTGCACCCATTGTAGTCATACTTAGAGCAGCAGTCGCTCCTATATCTACCAGTACTGGAGCAACCATAGTCATAACATCCATACCTAAGCCGTATTCCTGATTGAATAACTTAGCGACTTCTCTACGCCTTGATTCAGCTTGAGCGGCTTCTCCTAATCTTCTAGCAGCATCTTCGCTCTTAAATAAAAGAGCAGCGGGTATATTGTATAAAGAAGTAAACGAATCTCCTATAGAGGCCAGTATTGAAGTAGACTGATTTTTTAAAGCATCGTAATTATCTTGATTAGATAAAAATTTATCAAGAGTCTCTACAGGGTCTTCTCCTGCTTGAGCTCCCTGAGCAGACGCAGATATCCATCTTTCAGAAGTAGCTTTAGTTTCTTTTAATATGTTATTAACAGACTCATACCTTTGTCTCTTATAAAAATCTCTTTGGTTTCGTAATGAATCTTTTTGCTTATCAGTTAGCCTTGTATCTTTTTCCAGAGCCTCTTCAAAACGAGTAGGCTGTAACATAAGTTGTGGATGCGCTACTGCTGTCGAACCGTACACACGGATATTTCTAGTTAGGTCTGCTTCTTCAGAAAAGTATTCAAACTCTCCAGAAAGGTTAGCCCTAAGAGCAGCTTGTTCTTCTATAACAGACTTAATCTCTTCATCAGAAAATCTTTTAGAAGCAAGATTTAAATTAACATCTTTGTCTTTAGAGTATTGCTCTGCTAACTGTTGACGTAGTACTTTGTTTAAGAAGTTCCTGTCCCTTTTGACATACATTCCACCATGTAATTCTTCTTTAGCGGACATACCCTGATCTTCTCTAATAAGTAGATTAGATAAAGCATCGAAGTTTTCTCTAGCTTGGTCATTACCCAACTCATCCGAAAGTAAGTTCTGTACTTCATTTAATAATCGGCTTCTCCTCTGATCTTTAAATCTGTTAGCTCCGATATCACTTCCTTGCTGTATTCCTGACTGAACGAGAATAGCATCTTCATAAGAAACAGCTCCATCGCGAACAGCATTTTCAAAAGCTGAAACAGGATTCATTACTGAAGTCCCTCCAATAATTTGTCTGCTTCCATCAAGATTACTTAAAGAAGCAAAAGGAAGTTCTCCTACATCAACAAGAAATGACTTAGCATCATTTAAAGTTTTGTTAAGGACCTCTTCACTCTCACCGTTTTCTTTGCCCTGCTTCCAAACACTCGCGACGTTTTCTCCAAAAGCTCTAGTAACAAGATTAGTATGCTTGTCTAAAGATACAGGATTAGGTTTAAATATCTCAGAGTTCGGGGTCTCTTCATCAATAAATCCTTCTTCTAGTAAGTGTCTTTTTAAAGAGGCATTGATATTACCTTCAACAGCTTCACTTAAAGTACCTTGATCGAACCAATGCATACGATGGTAGTTCGCATAGCTCCTCCACTTTTGTTCACGATCTGGTATTCCTGATCCAATTTGAGCGTCCCATGTATCAAAGTCTAAAGGAGGCGTAACATTATCGGCCTCCTGTGGGTTTTGTAATAGCGTTGCAAGGGATCCTAAACCCTTAGAAGAAGGCGGTATTTCTGACATAGCAGTAAATAAGGTTATGTTGTGTTATTAGATTTTAAAAAATAGATCTTTGTTCTGTTTTAGCTTGTGCGGTCCCTAAAGGAGAAGCTCCTTGATTGGATAAAAATTGTCGTGTTTGCATAACCACCATATCGTTTAGTTCTTGAGCTAATGTGTCAAGATCTCCAGTTTCAAGTATTCTTCGTAACTCTACGGTTCCTTTATCTTTGGAGGTTAGTTGTGATGTACTAGAAAGACCAAGACTGTTAAGTATAATATTTCTGATGTATTTCTTTTTAAACTCATCAGTATTTCCCTTTGCGCCTTTTGCTTGCTCTGGGTCTATACCCAATGCGCCTAATAAAATTAAATCTTCCGTCGTCAGTTCGTCCTGTCCTGTTACCCATTTTGTAGCAGTGTTAGCGTGTTTTTCTAAAAAGCCTAACATGGCTTCCTGAGACTTTTGACCTCTAACTGTCTGCCTTTGTTTAGATAAACCTCTAGCAAGTGCGCTATAGCTATCTATTTCATTTTGTGATAAAGCTGATATGCCTTGTATCCCTGCTTCGTCTCCTATCTCGGCAAGCTTTAATGCTATAGATCGCGGAGCTGTTCGACTTGTTCCTGTAGCAGAGGTGGTCTTATCAAATAAACCAATCAAGTTAGCAGTTGCAGGATTGTTAAGAGCTGTAGGATTATCAGTAAGTATATCTAACATCCCTTTAGTTCTTTGTTCCTGAGACACTCCAGTTTCAAGTAAAGGCTTTAAGCGTTGAGCAACAATAGGAGCAAGGTTAGCGGCTTTACGTTCTTCACGCATCTTACGTTGAGCGTCTACCACACCTAAGAAAGCTGCTTGCCCTTTGTCAAACGCTTCAAACTGCGGTTCAAATCTTCTTCTAAACCCTTCTTGTTCTGAAGGAGTCATACCTGAATTAGCAAGATCACTAAAGAACTGCCCACGCATAGGTGCTATATCTCTTTGATAATCAAAGTCGGGTTGAGCTGCAAGCTTTTGAGATTCAGCGATCAAGTTAGACGCTTCATTCTCCATGATGCGGTGCTCTGGTCTGTATATAGTAGGCTCATTAAGACGAGCCTGTTCAGCAGCCATAGCCATTTGACCAGCCTGACTTGTATATCCTTTCCTCCTTAAACGACGAGACGCACGTTTAAGTTTATTGGAAACACGATCACGGGAAAATCGAACCATTACCTATTTCTTCTTCTTCTTTTTTCTAATTCATTTACCTCATCAGGAGAAAATGATCTATAGCTAACATTAGTCCTTCCTTCATATTTTTCAGAAGGAGTTTCTGTTCTTACAACATTAGGGTTTCTTGGAGATTCATAAGTTCTCCGTCTCTCAGGCATACGCTCACCAGATAAAGCACGAGCTTGTCTTGGGGACACACCCGTATCGGCAAAAAATTGTTTAGCCCCTTCCTGTGAGGTAGCTAGATCCCTCATTCTGGACTTAGCTTTATCTAAAGCAGTGGCTTTAGGGTTGTATGTTTTTCCTTGTTCTCTAGCCATTCTATCACGAACGACTAAATTCCTAGCAGCTACTTGTTCTTCAGTTCTTAGTTTAAAAGGAGTTGGTTTCCTCATTTCTAAAGCAGCACTAAGAATACTACTATCTCCTAACTGATAAGTATCTCTTTTCAAAATGTCACGGGCTCTATCTAAAGCAGACTTTCTAGAATCGGATCTAGAATCGGATCTTGAAGTTGCAGGACGCGCCTCCATCGATCCTACCATTAAAGGTTTTGTAGAAACCAGTTGACCTTTATCATTAAACGCAAGTTTAGGAAAAGTGCTAACCAAATTACCCGATGAGTCTAAAGCGGTATAAGTTCCAGCGGGAGGTGAGCTTCTTCCCCGTGAGCCAGAACCTGCTCCTGCTGTTCCTTGTGGGCCTGTTGATCCTGTAGGTTCTGCGGGTTGATTAGAAGATCTTGAGACATTAGGAATATTATCTGTTTGTTCTTCGGTTACAGGCTTTTTTTCTTTCATAGCAGCCCGAAAAACGTCTTGAGCTTTAAGTAAATCCTGAGTGTTCCTAACGGTGTAGCCAGCTTCCCTAAAAACTTGAACGGGACTTTTTCCTTTAAGACTAGTCCTATTAAAAACAGCTTGCTCTTCAGAAGTTAATTCATTTCCTCTAAGATACTTAGAAATAACAGGAGCTAATTGTCGCCTAAGATCTTCTGCTTTCTTTCCCTTTCCTCCGCGAGCGGGGTTGGGGGGAATACGTACTAATGTTTTTGTATAGTTTAAGGCTAAATTATCGAGTGCGTCGGCCATAAACTAAATTTAAACTCTTTTTTCATAAAGGCAACACGCTAAACCCTACATATATTATTCTTCTATATACCTAATTAAGTTTATTCTATTAATTTAGAATAAACTTAATTACAGTTCTGAGAAACTTTTCAGTTTACTTTTACAAAGGATTATTAGAAAGGATGCCCGTAAGTCTCTTCATCGATTTGTGAGGTCTGGACTTTCCTGATGGAGAAGCCGAAGGAGGTTCGACCGCTACTAAACCGTGTCTTTGGCGAGCGACATCTAGACATAAGAAAGCTGCGTCAGCTAAGTCAGGGCTTTTGCCGAACCTAGATTTAAATTCTACTTTAGATTCCATCTTCATCCTAAGACTCGATCCTTTGATCATGTCATATTTTCTCCCTGTTATTTCTTGAGCTAGGTCTGTTGATACACCGAACAGTTGTTTAGTCCTTATTAATTCCTTTCCAACAAACCAAAGTTCGGTTACCCTATTAGTATATAATTCATGTGCTGCTTTTTTACTATTAGCACTGACTTTTTTATCCGTAGCCTTCCCTCCAAATGACACCCGAAGAATATCATCACTCCACTCTCCTGCCAGCAAGTCACATAGAGGAGCTCCAGCACCTGTCGCGTCTACTCCAAGATCAAGAGGAAGAACTCCCCGCTTCTCACATTCCCGACGAACCTGCTGAACAACCTGATAACTCCTTGGGGTACTCTTGTTGGTGGCATCGTCATTGATTTGGACGGATTCTCCTAATTCACATACATATTGGCCTGACGTATCATAGCCAACCTTGCCAAATACTAGCATACAGCGGTCACCTGAATTAGTAAACGCGGGGTCAAATCCACATATATTTACAGGGCTGCCTTTCCATTGTACCTGCCTCATGGACCCTGAGCTTGCTAGTTCTGCTTCAGTATATACACCTTCTGCTTCATCGCTATCGAAGAAAACAGCACGTACCATCCGCATATAACCTCTACTAGTAGGGCCTAATAAGGCTTTATCTTCGTTTAGTTTTTCCGTTGTTGGTAACCAAGGGTATAGTACTTCGTCAGCTAAAACATTAGGAGATCTCTCTGCATCGAATCTAATATAAGTACCACCCCACTTTGTTTCCCATGTGTCAGCAGAGTTTGTATCTACTGAATCCCATCCACCTTTAGGTTCTGAGAAAACTCCGAAGGCATCGAATCGAGATGATGGGTTACTAAGAGCGACTAGAGAAAAAGAAGGGTTCTTAGATAAGTTTGATAGCGAAGCTTGCAAGATACTTTCACTTAATTCAGATAGCTCATCTCCAATCAGTATGACTTTCTTTTGTTTAATACCAATAAGTTTACCTATAGCATCTTTAGTTCTGCTTCTTTCTGACGCTATCAAAGATAATCCCGCTTTCTCTACAAGATTACCTGATGGCGTAACGTAACAAGCGTTACCTATACTGTCTCTAATTCTTATAGGTGCTAAACCCTCAAGAGGTAATAACAAACTGATCACTGATCCCCAAATCCTTTTCCTTGCTTCACGAAGCGTGGTTGATGTTAAAAGAATCAGAGTATCTTGGGGTTGAGCTAACCAACTTATAACTCCCCACGCAGCAAGTGTATGTGATTTACCTGAAGAGGCTGCTCCTCCTATAGCAACATACTTGTTTTCAATAACAGCCCTGATCATTTCTTCTGCCCACGGATGTCTAACCATCAAGGGTTCAGCTACTAAATCAGGGTTATTAAACAACTCATCACACAATCTCCAAAAATAATATTCCCTAGCGTCATGATCTGTGTGGTGGTGAAACCCATACAATAAAGCTGTTAAAGTGTTTGTAGGAGGTAAAATAAAACCACCAACATCCATTTTTTGTTTGCTATTTATCCGTGGTTCGAATTTAAAGTTCTTTTTAGTCACACTTGAAATTTAGTAGTTATAAAGGTAATGTTAATTACTTTGTCAAAAAAGTCTAAAAAAGATATTTTACTAGAACGAGCTCTCGAAATGATAAGTGCTGGATATAAGCACGTAAATATATGTAAAGAGTTGGATATACATCCGTCTACGCTTAGGCGGTGGTTACGTAAAAAGGGGATCAAAGCTAAAGAAGAACCTAAAGAACCAAAGAAACTCGATGTTGTTCAAGCCGTTTTAGATAAAGAGCTAGAAAAAAAAACCGATGATGCAATAAAGATTGCTAAACATGACGCAAGGAAAGCTGAAGACGAAGCTATGATGGAAATCGCTGAATCTCAAAGTAGCCCTGCTGAAAAATATCAATCTTATATAGCTGCTGCGGGTATTAAACTGTTAAGAGATTCTGTAAAAAATCTAAGAGGACCTAAGACAGTTCGCGAACTATCAGAACTAGATCAGTTGATAAGAAGGAACTTAGGTTTAAATGCAAAGAATGCAGGAGGAGCAGGTAAAGTACAAATAGACATTAGCATTTTACATAACACCAAAGCCGATAGGGGCAATGGGTCAATAAAAATAAAAGACGAAGATATAATAGATGCCGAAGAAGCCGAATGAGTTTGAGATCGAAGAAGATGCTGAATCTGTTTTGTTATTGTATGCAGGACTGGAGGACGCTTTCATTGGTACTGTAGAGCAGTATGGCAGACCTCCTATAGCATGTTATAGTAAAACTATAACACTTGAGCTTTTGCAAAAGAACTATGAGTTAACGGAGAAACAAGCCATTGAAAAGTTTGAGTTTGAATATTTACAAAACAATTTTGAAGAAGCAACCCCATGTTGGCTGGACGACATATAAAACCAATACCTCTTTTTCATAATAAAAAAGTTGTTTCAAATCCTTGGATTGTTAAAAGAGAGGACCTACCTCCCTCTGACTTTACTTTTTGTTGTGACTTAATAGCAGGAGAATATTATTTAGTTATACCTGCAACAGCAAGAGAAGTCGGTTTTCTTCAACTACTACAAAAAAACATAGATTGTTTTTTACCTATGGAAGGGGACGGTCTTCTAATTACTAAAAGATGTTTAGATGGATATTGATGAAGAAGACGTAATCGTTGGAGTTGATAACGGACTTAATGGCGGGCTAGTAGCTATCTCTCGTTATACAGGTGGAGTGATTGCAAAAACTGTTATGCCTACTTTAGTTAGAGGTAAAAAGAAAGAAGTAGATATTTACAAAGTATATCAATGGGTACTCAGTTTAGACTCTCGATTTATATTTGCAGTCGAAGAACCTTTGCACCACGCTAAATCTTCTCAAGCTGTTAGGTCTATGGGTATTTCTTTTGGTAAACTATTAGGGTTAGCCGAAACTAAACAGTGGAATCTTAGACGAGTAAAAGTACACAACTGGCAACATTCAATGTTAGGCCATTTAAGAGCCCCCTATAATACAAAGAAAGCTGCATTAGGTGTAGCTAATCTACTAGCTCCTGATGAGTGTTGGTTAAAAAATAAACGGTGTTCTATAGCACATGACGGTATGGTGGATGCTTTTTTAATAGCTCAATTCATACGAAAAGGGTATAAATTATTAGACGGTCGTATTTAAGTTTAATTTTTTCTAGACATAATTACCTAAAAGGATTATTAAGAGATCCTCTCTATGAAAACTTTGTTCCCCAAACAAGAAGAGGCTTGTTCTTTTTTTGTAGATAAACAGTCCCAACAAATTAATACGATTGATACCAGTGAAGTAGGTACAGGTAAAACTGTTGTATCTGCTCACTTAGCTAAAAGACTTAGTGTACCTATTGCTGTTATTTGCCCTAAGTCAGTTATACCTTCGTGGGAAAGAGAGCTAAAAGAAGTGGGGATAACTCCACTATTCGTTTATAACTATGAAGCTATTCGTAGAGGTAAACCTCCTTACTTACATAAAAAAGGTAAGAAGATAATGACATGGAACATGCCTCCTAACACATTAGTTCTTATTGACGAGATACATAAATGCAAAGGGGCGTTCACACAAAATGCACAACTTGTTATTAGCTTAGTTCAACAAGGTTTTTCAGTTCATGGAATGTCTGCTACATCCTGTGAAGACCCAACTGAAATGAGATCTTTAGGTTATATGTTGGGGTTACATAACTTAAACAAAACAGAGGGAGTAAAGTTTAGTTGGTATAGTTGGATGAAGAAGAATGGTTGTGTGCAAGACCAGTGGAAACAATGGAGGTTATCTAAGAAAGCTTCTCTGCAAAGTATTAAAGAAAAGATCTATGGAGTTGTAGGTAGCAAACTAACAGTACAAGATTTTCCTGACAGTTTTAAAAACAACAGAGTGTTTATTGAATATACAGAGTTTGCGGAAAAAGAATCTATTCAAGCTATCTACGATGAGTTTGAGCTAACACCTGATGTAGTAGAGAACTACATAGATGGTACAATCAACAGCGATGACAGTGAAATAATCCTTGTAAAAATACTACGAGCCCGTCAGTTAACTGAACTATGTAAAATACCCGACCTCGTAAACATGGCTAAAGATTTGAAGGATCAGGGAAACTCCGTAGTTATATTTGTTAACTTCAAAGACACGGTAGACCTACTAGCTAAAAAACTTTCGTGCAAAACAATACAAGGAGGTCAGTCTGTGCAAGAAAGACAATCCAATGTTGATGAATTCCAAGAAGACAAAAACCACATTCTTGTAGTTAACATAGCAGCAGGAGGTACGGGTCTTTCTTTACACGACACTTTAGGTAAAAGACCACGAGTTAGTTTGATATGTCCATCATACTCTGCTAAAGAATATGCCCAGACATTAGGACGTATTCATAGAAACGGGGCGAAGTCAGATGCCGTACAAAAAGTTTTAATATCCGAAGGATCTATTGAGGAGCATGTGATAAAAGCAGTAAACAGAAAATTAGATAACTTAAAAGAACTACATGGATAATACACCCGACCACGGAAGTAGGGGACATGCGGAGTTCTCCCCCTCAAGTTTAAAATACGTAGCAGGATGTGCAGGATACGAAGGTAGGTCAGGTACAAATGCCGCAGCGGAAAAAGGAACTCGAATACACGAAGCTTTAGAAGTTAGAGATCCCTCTGCATTGCATGATGAAGAAGAGGTTGAGATATATGATATGATTGTAGCCGATGAGAAAGCTTTCAACGAAAGTTTTTTTGGTAACAATCCTTATGATGAACTCAACGAGATCCAAGTTCAAGTTGATCTACAAGGAACCGAAACGTGGGGGACCTGTGATAGGTTTTTAGTTGCAGGAGATAAAGCCGTGATGGCTGACTACAAGACAGGGATTTCTAAGATAGACTCGCCCAAAGATAATTGGCAAGCCAAAGCTTATACTTTGGGAGCTTTTCAAGCTTTTCCTAAAGTCAACGAGATAGACTTTGTGTTTTATATACCTGTACGCTCTGAAGTTTTACATGACAAATTCACAAGAGCTGATATTCCTTTATTAACAAAAGAACTTAGTGAAGTAATTCAAAGGGGTGAGATGGTTAGACCGAAATGGAAAGGCGGAGTACCTGATCATGATGAGCTAACTCCAACAGTTAACTGTAGGTTTTGTAAACACGAAGATCATTGTCCTGCTTTAGGAGGGCTCGCTTTAGAAGTCGCCTCGAAAGTTGCAGGGGAGCCATTACCAAACAAAGAAGATTTTGATTCTGATGATCCTGAAGTTTTAGAAAAGTTATGGGGCGTTGCTAAGGTTGTATCAAATTGGGCTGCAAGAATAAAAGCTAAAGCAGTAGAGCAAGCTAAAGAAGGTAAAGAGTTCCCAACTTTAAAACTTAAAAACATGGGAGCTACTAAAAAGTGTACTGACAATATAAGTATGTTAGAGATCGCAGAAACTTATGGCGTTACTGCTGAAGATTTATTAAGTGTATCTTCTTTACCAATAAAAAAGATAGCAGATCTAGTAGGTAAAAAATCGGACAGAGGAACTAAAAAAGAAAATTCAGATAATTTCCTTGCAGATCTTGAAGAAGCGGATATTATCAAAACTTCCGAGACGCGATTCACGCTCTCATAAGAAAATAAGAAAATAAGAAAATAAGAAAAAATGAGTAAAGCTAAATTAGCAACCGTTAAAGAAGAGTTAGCAGAGGTATCAGATCCACCAAAGTTAGCTATCACCGCGAGCGATATTGAAATTCCTCGCCTTAATATAATTCAATCATCTAGTGAAATTGCAGGAGATGCAGGTTCAGTAGTGCTTGATAGAACAACAACTATCCTTGAGCCTGATAAGGAATGCCAAGTCATACCTGTTAATGCTCTTAAAGGGTGGAGAGAAAACGTACCTTTTGGTTCTCCTGAAATGCCTCGCATAGCGTGGAATGAAGAAGAAAAGAAAGAGATTGAATCTGACAGTGAGTTCGGCACGATTGAATTTGCAGAAATCATTTTGCTTTTTCCAATGCCTAAAGGTGCAGATGAGGAATTGTACCCGTATCCTATCGGAGAAGACCAGTACGCATTAGGTAAACTAAATGTAGCTAAAGATGCTTTTAGATGTACCTATAAAAGACTGGCAACTTTTTCTGCTTTTAATGATGATCCGTTATGCTCAAGAGCTTGGAACTTCAAAGCAGAATTATTAACAAGAGGAAGGCACTCATGGTTTGTTCCTTCATTAACGGTGTCCAAGGATAAATCTCCTGAAGACGTAAGTAGTTTTGTAACCCGCATCACAAGTTAATTATGTCAGAAGAAAACACAGAGAGAATTATTGAAGACGAACAGCTTGTTATACACGGTGAGTTAACTCAACTCAGCGGAATAATAGACGAAGTAAACGTAAAAATTGAAGAGCTTAAAGCTACGCGGAAAAAAATGATGACGCTTAAAGGAGTGTTTGAAGAGGTCGCAGAAAGCCGAAAGCTAGATCTTAAACAAGTAGAGCTTGATCTGGAAGAATCCCTACCAAATCCTGATTAAGTCTTAAACACTTTACGTAGTCATACGTAAAAAACAGGAGCTCCGTTTCAGTGAGTTCCTTCATAGTATGAGAGGGATCGCCTACTCCTGTTCGTGGGGGGCAGGGGTAGGCAACTCTCATGAAATTTCCTCTTATGAAAACATTTGCTTTAGACTTTGAAACTTACTACGACAAGGATTGTAGTATTAAAAAATTAGGTTTTAACTGTTACTTTTCTCATCCTGATTTCGACGCATATAAACTTAGTGTCGTAGGAGACGACGGCACTTCTTTTGTTGGCTGTCCTAAAGAAGGATTTGACTGGTCGATTCTTGAAGGACATAGGGTCCTAGCGCACAACGCATCTTTCGATGAATCTTTATATTTGTTTGGGGTAAATAAAGGTTGGTGGCCGAGTGTTAAATATGCAGAGTGGCATTGCACCGCAGACCTAGCAGCTTACTGTGGGTTACCTAGATCTCTTAAAGGAGCTACCTCTGTGCTATACGATTTAGAAATGGATAAGTCTACCCGTGATAATATGGCGGGTAAGAGATGGGAAGACATGGATGAGGACTTTAAAAAAGAAGTCGATGAGTATGCTCTTAAAGATTCTGAATATTGTTTAGACTTATGGAGAGATTTACAAGATAAGTGGCCTGAAGCTGAAAGAGATATCAGTAGAATAAATAGACTGTGTATGCAGAGAGGAGTTCCGATTGATGCTGAAGAGCTTAAAAAACAAAAAGAGAACATAAACATAAAATTATTTGAAGCTGAGAATAACATCCCGTGGCTAGACACTGCTACTCCATTATCTAGAAAAGCATTTAACGAAGAATGTAGGAAGATGGGGCTTGAGCCACCTGTTAGTTTATCCATGACCGACGACGACGCTAACGCATGGATTAAAAAACACGGGCATGAGTACAAGTGGATTGGAGCTGTTCGAGACTATAGAAGAATTAACTCCCTTAAAAGAAAGTTAGAGTCTTTTGATAATGCCACGATGGATGATGGCAGATACTACGGAGGGCTTATGTATTTTGGAGCTCATACAGGAAGGTTTAGTGGGTCAGGAGGTAACCTTAATTTACAAAACTTACCGCGAGGGGAACTCTTAGGTACAAATCTAAGAAAACTTATTTCGCCTAGCAAAGATAAAAAGCTTATCGTAGCTGACCTATCTCAAATTGAAGTTAGAACTTTATGTTGGTTATCTGAAGATACAGAAACTTTAGGAGTAATTAGAAACTCTGATGACATATACGAAGGCTTTGCATGCCAATTTAACTTATGGGATGAAAGCAAAGGATCATTAAAAGATGAAGACCCTAAGCTCCGCCATCGAGTAAAAACTATGGTACTTGGTTGTGGTTATGGTGTTAGTGCTAATAAATTTTCTATGATCTCTGGTATGTCCATAGATGAGGCAATGCACTCTGTTAGGTTATATAGAACTTCTATGAAAAAAGTTGTGGGTTTGTGGAACACAATTCAACGTAAATTGCACATAGCTTACTCTAGGAAAGAAGATTTTATTCTAGAGCTCCCCTCTGGAAGACAATTAAATTACGGGAAAATAAAGACAACTATTCAAAACAACAGACGCAACTATGTTGCAATGCTGACTAAAGGATCTAAGAAGATTCCTATTAAGTTGTGGGGAGGTTTGCTTGCAGAAAATATATCTCAAGCCTTAGCAAGAGACATATTCGCAGACATGTTGGTCAGGTTAGAGCAAGCAGGACTTAAAGTAATCTTCCATGTTCATGACGAATTTGTAATTGAAATTGAAAAGGGAGGCTTTCAAAAAGGATTGGACAAAGTACTCAATATAATGAAAACTCCTCCACCGTGGATTTCCGATATCCCTCTTGATGCGGAAGGAAAAATAGTAACTGAATATGAGAAGTAATGGAATATAGATACATTAAAAACCTGTGCGACAACAAAGCGATTAAGTCAAAAGACTTATCCACTTTACAAAAAAAGAAACCAACATTTAAAGACAAAGCTAAATTTAGAGCTTGGTGTGCTAACAAGAATACAGATCATTGTTTCTACAGTACTGTTATAGGAGACACTCCCTCACTTCGAGTTTCCTCAAGTAACCCACCTCATACAGTATGGGGAGTCGTAGCTGACTATGACGCTCCTATAGATTTCTCAATCATCGATAAAATACTAGCAACTCAATGTAAATCCGCAATGCCTACGTGGAGATCAAAAACTCAGTCAGGGTATTTGAGATTGGTTTGGGAGTTTGAATCAGGAATTACAGTAGCCCCTGATTTGTTTGCAGAGTTCATGAAGAGGATGGCTAATTACTTAGCCCTAGATAGAATCTGTGCGGGGTTTGATAAGTCCTCTCTCAAAGCTAGTCAGTACTTTGAGTTAGGAGTTGATTGGACAAAAGTAGGAGACCCTTTAGATGAATCTATTTATCAATCTGCATATAGGAAAGCAGCGATGGATAAGCCTCCACAAGTGTCTGAAGTTTCTATTCCTATTGATGTTATTGCTGAAGAGGTAAATAAAAGATTTCCTAACCGATGGGAGGGTGAGTTTAATGTAGGTGGCAGAGGCCCTTTGTTCTGGATCGATGATGGGATAGAAAGAGAAGGTTCTCAGGTTTCAGACAACGGTATGGTTACATACAGTGATAGAGCGGGAAAAGGTTTTGTTACTTGGACAGAAATCTTCGGTAAAAAGTTTGTGTCTGATTATGAGACTACAAAAACTTCAGGTATTCTTGATACGTATTGGTACAACGGTAAAACGTATTTCAAACTGATTTATGGATCTGCTCAACAAATTCAGGAAAAACAACTTATACTGGAGTTAAGGCAAGCAGGGTTCTCTCCTAAGATAAGAGCAGGTAAAGCTTGTTCAGAAGTAGAGAACGCACTTGTTTCTATATGCAACGAAAATCGTATCGACGAGATAGCTCCTGTTATATTTTCAAAAGACAGAGTTGTTACCTACAATAGTAGAAGGATACTTAATAACGCTAATATAAATCCTGTTAAAGCCGCAGACTCAGGAGACAAAAAGGATTGGCCTTTCATACACAAATGGTTATCTAGTTTATTTGTAAATAATTCAAAGACTCCTACGATAGATTATTTTTATGCGTGGCTTCAAAGGTTTTATATATCTGTAATAGATAAGAATGCAGCTCAAGGTCAGGCTTTGCTTTTAGTAGGACCCACTAACAAAGGAAAATCACTGTTAAGTAACTGTGTTATCTCTGCATTAGTAGGTGGTTTTGCGGATGCTTCTGAATACATATCAGGAGGTACAAGCTTTAATAAAGACTTAGGAGGTAAAGCTGCGTGGGTTATTGATGATACAGTTAGTGCGGCTTCTTTTCAGGATCAGCGGAAAGCGACAGAATTAATTAAGAAAGCAGTAGCTAATCCTAGAATGGAATACCATGCAAAACATGTAGACGCGATTAGTGTTCCGTGGACAGGTAGAGTTATAATGTCTCTCAACATGGACCCTAACAGTCTTAGCGTGATACCTGCATTAGACTCAAGTAACCGTGACAAGATTATGGCACTGCTTATTAGTGAGACTTCTAGAAGTAAGTTTCCTCCTAACCACATTCTAGAGCAAACAATAAAAGACGAACTGCCGTATTTTGCTAAATTCCTAATAGACTTTAAACCTCCGAAAGCCGTGTTAGGTACTTCTAGATTTGGAGTTGATTCATACATTGATCCTGTTATAGCGAGTGCTGCTTACGATAATTCAAGTAGATCAAGCATTGCAGAGCTTGTTGAGTTTTTTGTTAAAAGAGCTAGGGAGTATGGACATAGTGTTTCATGGAGGGGAACCCTTACAGATTTTCAAGTTACGGTTCAAGACTTTAATGGAGGGAGGAATGTTGGTATGTCTGGTTCTATGGAGTTTTTACGTAGGGGGATTGGTATAATGGAAGACGCTGCCCGCAACAATTCGCACTTACGCCCTATAAAATCCAGAGGCCAAGGAGGAGGTAAGATTTGGGAAATTGATCTGGACGAGAAATATGATATAGATAATATTCAAAATGACAAAATAATAGCCGTTTTATGACCCGACAAGAAATAGAAAATTTTATTGAAAAGACTATATCAACAGCATCTGTAATATTAGCAGATGATTTAGATGAAGCTTTTGTAGGTATTGATGTAGAACATGGGCCACCTAGAGCTGTTTATTCTATAGAAAAATGTATAAACTTGTTAGCCCAAGATATGTCTACAGTTGAAGCCGATGAATACTTTTGGCACAACGTAGCAGGAGCATTAGGAGATGGACTACCTATTTACATATCGACTCCTGAAGAAGAAGAGGAGAGTCCTTACGACTAAATCATTTATAACTAAATGGATTATTAAGCTTATCCATTTCTGTGTGATAGCCCGCTGCCTTGTAGGTAAACCCGTGGTCATCTTGTTCACCTCTTTTTTTAAACTGAGCTACTTTGAAGAACTTAGTAGTAGGCAACCACCCTACAATCCAGACAAACATTAAGTCTTTCCTAACTCTGGTAAAAAAATAAACATCGTTGTCAGGGATTTTCTTAGAGGACCCGTTAACAGAAACAGAGTATTCAGGTTTCGGGATGGATCCACAAGTTTTAGACTTAACCTCTATTCGTTTATGTCGATGTTCTAAGTCATGAGTAAAAACATAGTCGCCTACATAAACACTTTTTTTAATAAATTTATTAACGACTACCTCTCCTAAACAACCAGTCATACGGCCCATGCCTTGAGTAAATGAATTAGGAAGAACTCCCATTTCAGTAGCCCTCGTATGTGCGAGAGAGATATCATCGCTAGAGGGGGTGTAGACTGCGAAGGGACCGCTTTCTTTAAAACCTTGTTTTCTTACGCTCAAATTTTCAAGTTGCTCGTTTCAAAAATAACTCCCAAGCAGGAAAAAATATTTCTTCCATACAGCGTACAACAGCTTCTTGGTCGTAGTTCTCAAGCCACCCTACTCCACTTATGAGTAGACTAGCTTCCATCATTTCGTGACGAATAGTATTTAAGAGGACTTTGCCTTTTAAATTTTTATTTATTTCGATAGTTTTTTTATCGTGTAAATACAATCCGAAGTCAGGACTGTCCCCATTAAAAGGAACCAGCTCAAGTTTTACCCTCTGCCCTGCAATCGATATTGTTTTAGGTAGTTGCACATTACCACCTTTCTGAGAGTTCTTTGTAGAGTTCTATCCCCGCAGCCATTGCTGTAGCCACTCCTTCCATATTCTTTAGAGCAAGCTCCCAATCCTCCTCATTACTACCAAAAAACGGTTCAGCGATAGTCGCTGGGCAGTGCGTTAATCTTAAAAATCCTGCTCCTCTGCTACCTTTCTTGCGTGGTTTAATTCCTCTGCTCCTTAACTGAGGGAAACAATCCTCAAAAGAATCTCTTAAAGATCTAGAAAACAACCTACCTTTTTCAGAAGTATTCCAGTATAACCACTCATGTCCTGTCGCTGATGGAGTAGCAGCGTTAAAATGAAGTTCAATCGCTGCTTCAACAGCATCATGTTTTAAAGTTCTAGCAAGCCACTTCATAGAGCTCCAATAACTATTACCTTTGTAGGTAGAGTAAATTTTATGGGGAGTCTTTAACCTGTCCCCAATCATATCAGCTAATTGGGAATTGTAATCCCATTCAGTGACTCCAGTTACAGAAGCTGCGCCTGAATCATTTGGTCGAGAGTGTCCTACGCAGATTGCTATCATCTCCTATTATTATAGCACGTCTGTACGAAAAATCACTATGGAACTTCTGACCCCTGCCTATGAGATTACCCTCTACAAAAGGATAATCGTACCCTTGAATTAGGGTGATTGTAGGTGGATCATATATTGCGCTTTCGTTCAACGATGAGTCGCCCACTAAGTCGTTCAAGGCGCAGCTTGGCAGCAGGACTACCGTCAGCAGCAAGGCGATCAACTTCATCCTCAAGATCATAAATATATTTCCTATGTTTAAAGTTAGTATAGATAGAGTATGAACTCAAAGCTGCTTTTAATAGTCTAAAAAAGGTCACTTTTTAGTTTTCTTATAAGTAGCCATCAAAAGCTTTTTCTTTTTACTTTGCTTTTTTGAAGGGTTTTTTTCCTTTTTACCTGATTTTCCGTAACTATAGTTCATTATTTCTTTTTAGATAAAATTGACCAAATAACACCGATAAGTGTAACAGCAGCCGATACGCCAGTAGTGACCTCACTATCAGTGGCAATGCCACTTTGAGTCATGAAACCTCCACCGAAAGTAAGGATATGACGTATGATTCCTAAGATTGATTCTTTATTCATTTTTTCTTTTTTATTAAATTATATAGTGTAATAATCGCAACAGTAATACCTAAAAGACCTCCAACCACCTGAATTCCCCATTGGATCACCTCTGCGTAAGGTATGGTAACAGCTATTAGTGAACCAGTTACACCAGTTACACCTTTACTTATTATCTCGCTGTTACTCATAATATTAAAAATATAGCACTTTTATGCCGTTTTTCTAGTTGTATTCCATGCTGCTATGATAGGCTATTATAGCCTTTTATTACAGGTTTAATTAGGCATCCAAGGATCGGGTTTAGTTTGATAGAGCCATTCCAAAGTTTCTAAATAAAGCCTTTGATCTTCCCATTCTTTTAAGAT
>TARA_B100001057_G_scaffold926_1_pt1 | contig 50299 bp, 46 predicted proteins | sample TARA_B100001057 | Tara Oceans TARA_B100001057 (sample SAMEA2621839) | marine metagenome | biome: marine biome (ENVO:00000447); feature: surface water layer (ENVO:00002042); material: "saline water (ENVO:00002010), including plankton (ENVO:xxxxxxxx)" | depth 5 m | reverse complement strand
GAGACTTTGGAATTTGAAAAACTTAATTCAATTTCAGATCCTATGGCATCTTTAGCACACGTATAGTAAACAATTACCTCAAAGTCTCCATCCTCTGCCACTTCAGCATCCCAAGTTATAGTATCTTCTAGATTTACCCAATTTGTCATATAACTACAATTCGGATAATAATTAGATCTTACTATTGAACCACTAGCTTTTGCATCTCTGGCAGGTATTTGAGTATTTTTTAGTCCCGGATGCCCTATGACAAAAGCTCTCTTATCCTTCAAATTCAGATCGACCAATACATCTTTTTTCCATTTAGATTTTGCCTCTTTCATTTTAATAAATGTTTCATTGAAGTCCTTAGAAACGTCCTTATTTTGAGTTGGATCTTCATTCATGTTATAGAGATTGTTATTATTTCCTAATCTAAAGTCTTGATTCCTTATACTTAATCTTCCTCTCCAATAATTATATATATATCTATCTGGCCATTCAATATTTTCTTTAAAAATCAATTCTTTTAAACTAATTCCATCTAATTCATTTTTAGGATCAGTTTCTATTCCTGCCAAGTCTTTTAGTGTTGGCAACAAATCAATTCCAGATGCAATATTTCTAACCACCTTTCCTCTTGGAATTTTTCCTTTCCAACTAATTAACATTGGAGATCTAACACCTCCCTCGTCAGTTGAACCTTTAATGCCTTTCATATCTGCATTCCACCTGTGACCATTCGGTCCGTTATCAGATAAATAAACAATAATTGTTTTTTCATCAATATCATAAGACTCTAAGGTTTTAATAATTCTACCAACATTCCAATCAATATTTTCACACATTGCTAAGGATGCTCTCGTATGGTCATCCCCTTTATTTACATTAGTTCCTGAAGATAAATCTTTAGAGACTTTTGATGATGAACCTTTTTGAGTTATTTCCTTATTTTCAAATTTATTCCAAAACTTTTCTGGTACTTGCATTGGACTGTGGGGAGTGTTAAAAGGCAAGTAAAGAAAGAATGGGGTTGAATTATTCTTTTCGATAAATTTTATACCATGATCTGTAAAATCATCTATTATAAAACCACTACCCCTTACTAACTCTCCGTTTTTTTCTAATAAAGGATCAAAATAATTACCCCAATGACCAGAGCAAAAACCATAAAAATCTTCAAACCCTCTGGTGTTTGGGTGATATGGTGCCTGCATTCCATTATGCCATTTTCCATATATAGCGGTTTTATATCCGGAGTTTTTAAAAACATCAGCTATTGTCTCCTCATCAATATTTATTCTTTCCCCGCCTAACGAAACATCATAAACTCCAGTTCTAACATGATGCCTGCCCGTTAAAATTTCTGCTCTGGTTGGAGAACAAACTGGGCTTACAAAAAACCGATCAAACCTAACTCCTTCCATTGAAATCTTATCTATGTTAGGAGTATTAATATCTTTATTTCCATTAATACTTAGGTCTCCCCAACCCTGATCATCAGTTAGAATAAGTATGATATTTGGACGTTGGTTTTCATTAGATTTTGTACAAGATGCTTGTAAACAAATAAAAACACAAATTAATAGATAATTGAGATAATTTATTTTGAACATTAATTAATTTTATGTGATAGTTTAAATTTAGTTAAAATAGGAGAAAAAACTTAAAATAACAGATTCGGATTTTTTTAAAGTCTACTCAATTAAACTATTATTGAAAATAATTTTAATTTTTAGTTTATTAATATAATTTTTCAAAATCAGATATTTCAAATAAAATGAAGTACAATATTTTATTTATTACTTTAATTATATGTGTTGCTCTGAGATCTCAAACAAACTTTGAACCTGAGGTTAAAGCGATTCAAGAAGAGTATGCTCATTTAAATAAAAGTAAATCAAAAAATACTATTTTTACCGGTAGCTCTAGCATTCGGATATGGAAAAACTTACCTGAGATATTTGGGGACTCTAATATTATAAATTCAGGTTTTGGAGGATCAAAAGCGTCTGACTTACTGTATTATATAGATGAACTTGTTTTAGATTTTAATCCTAAAAAAGTGGTTATCTACGAAGGGGATAATGATATTGATTCTGGTCAAAATATAAACTTTATTTATCAAAATGTTGTAACCATAATTGAAAAAATCAAAGCTTTAAATGATGATGTTCAAATAATTCTAATTTCAGCTAAGCCGAGTATATCAAGATGGCATCTTAAAAATAAATACATCAAACTAAATAAAAAATATAAGAATTTGGCTCACAAATTAGATTATGTTAAATATGCTGATATTTGGTCTGCCATGCTCGAAAATGGATTTTTAAAAAAAGATATTTTTGTAAAGGATGGTTTACACTTAAATGAGAAAGGTTATAAAATATGGGAAAAGAGTTTAAAAAAAGTTTTTCATTAGTAAAAAAACCCGAACTAAAAATTTTCAATATTTCAAATCAGATCTATTTTCATTTAATTTTACTTAAAATAATTTTGTGACAATTAATATATTTGTTGATTCAAAAAACAGTTGAAAAGAATATTAAAAGAAAATTTTCCCGAAAAAATCTGTCCAGTTTGTAATTTAAAATTTAAATGGAGAAAAAAATGGGCTAAGGATTGGGAAAATGTAATTTATTGTAGCAAAAAGTGCAGGAAAAAAAATCAATAGTCTGGTTCACAAATAATTTAAGAGTCGTTGACAATGCTTCTCTATATAATGCATCGAAAGATTCAGATAAAGTTATTGGTTATTATAATTTTCAATCTAAAGACTTTGAAAATGATAAATGGGGATTTAGAAGAACAGGGCGTTTTCGTACAAAGTTTTTGTTAGAAAGTTTAGAAAATCTAAAAAAAAAATTACTAGACCTAAATATTAGTCTTATAATCGACTTTTCACCAAATATGGAAGGTCTAGTTAAATGGATTAATAAACTTAAGGTCTCTTCTATTTATTACCAAAGAGAGTGGACTAATTATGAAATATTGAACGAAAAAGAGCTAAAAAATAAACTACCCAAAGATTTTAAATTTAATAATGAATTTGACCAGTTTTTATTCCATCCAATCGATGTTAAAAAATCTATTGAATCAATTGATGATATATTTTCTGTATTTAGAAAAAAAATTGAAAAGAATATTAAAGTAAGAGAATGTTACCCTGAACCAAAAAAATTTACTAATGAAAACTTATTGAAAGTTAAGTTTGACATACCAAATATAAATTCAATTGGTTACGAAGTAATAAAGGTTCACCCTAACAGTGCATTTCCATTTTTAGGAGGATCAGATGAAGGTGTCAAAAGAATTAAATACTATTTTTGGGTATCTAAGAAATTAAGTTTTTATAAAAAAACTAGAAATGGTTTATTAGGGTCAGACTACAGTTCTAAACTATCTTCATGGCTTGCTAATGGAGCGCTTTCTGCAAAACAAATTTATTGGGAAGTTAAAAGCTATGAAAAAGAAGTTTTGAAAAACAGCTCTACATATTGGCTTATTTTTGAACTTTTATGGAGAGACTACTTTAAGTTTGTATCGATGAAATATGGAAATAAAATTTTTCATTTAAATGGTATTTCCTCAGCGAAAAGAGATTGGAATCGTGATACAAAAAAAATAAATGACTGGATAAATGGAAAAACAAAAGAGCCGTTTATAAATTCTAATATGATTGAATTAAAAAAAACTGGTTGGATGAGTAACAGAGGGCGTCAAAATGTAGCTTCATATCTAACCAAGGATTTGCAAATAGATTGGAGAATTGGGGGCGCATACTTTGAATCAATGCTGATTGATTATGATGTTCACAGTAACTACGGAAACTGGATGTATAATGCAGGAGTTGGTAATGATCCTTTACCAGATAGAAAATTTAATCCTAAGATTCAATCCGAAAGATATGATCCAAATAAAATGTTTCAAAAACTTTGGTTAAATACTCAATATGAAATCGACTTGTAGCATAATTTTACCAAATCAATTATTTAAAACTTCTCCACTAATTAAATCCTCAAATGAGGTATACCTTATTGAGGAGAGTCTTTTTTTTAAACAATATAAATTCCATAAGCAAAAAATATTATTTCATAGATTGACTATGAAATATTATTCGGAGTATCTCAAGAGAAATAGAGTTCACGTCAACTATATTGATTCATCAAATGAATTATCAGATATCAGAAATCTTATTCAAGAAATTTCAAAAAAGGGTTTTAAAAAAATTGAATACATAGATTCAGTAGATTATTTAATCGAAAAAAGAATTCAAAATAATGCAAAAGAAAATAATTTAGAACTGTTCAAATACCAATCTCAACTTTTTATAAATGAAAATGAGGATTTAGCTGATTTTTTTAAACCTGAAAAGAAGAAGTTTTTTCAAACAACATTTTATATAAATCAGAGAAAAAAACTCAATATTTTGATGCAAAATGACAACAGTCCTGTTGGAGGTCAATGGTCATTTGATAGTGAGAATAGAAAAAAATACCCTAAAGGGTTAAATCCCCCAAAAATTCATTTTCCAAAACAAAGTAAATTTTATCAAAATGCTATAAAATATGTGGAAAATAATTTTTCTGAAAACTATGGTAATATTGATCTTCCTTTTCCATATCCAAATAATCATGAAGATGCTGAATTTTGGTTAGATGATTTTTTAAAAAATAGATTTAAAGAATTTGGTACGTATGAAGATGCAATTGTAAGTAGCGAACTATTACTTAATCACAGCCTTTTAAGTCCTTTACTAAATGTTGGGTTAATTTCACCAAGAACAGTTGTAGAAAAAATAATTAATTTTTATAAAAAAAATAATACCCCTATCAATTCTGTTGAAGGTTTAATTAGACAAATTATTGGATGGCGAGAGTTTATTAGAGGTATCTATTTATCAAAAGGAAGTCAGGAAAGAACCACTAACTTTTGGAATTTCTCTAGAAAAATACCTAAGAGTTTTTATACTGGAAAAACAGGAATAGATCCGATTGATATAACAATAAGAAAAGTAAATGATACAGGATATTGCCATCATATTGAAAGGTTGATGGTACTTGGAAATTTTATGGTCTTATGTGAATTTGATCCGGATGAAGTTTATAAATGGTTTATGGAAATGTTTATTGACTCCTATGATTGGGTTATGGTACCCAACGTTTATGGAATGAGTCAATTTAGCGATGGGGGTCTTATGTCTACAAAACCATACATTTCAGGTAGTAACTATTTGTTTAAAATGAGTGACTATAAAAAAGGAGATTGGCAATTAATTTGGGATGCTCTTTTTTGGAGATTTATAGATACCCAAAGAGAGTTTTTTAGAAAAAATCCCAGAATGAGAATGCTAGTAAGTACTTTTGATAGAATGAATGACGAAAAAAGAATCAACCTAATTGAAAAAGCTGAGAATTATCTAAATAAGCTTAATTAATAAAAATTTCTTTTGCCATTTTAAAAGTATTAAAATGCGCATCCACAATTTGATTAATATTCTCAGAATAGCCCCCTCCCATGCTGCATTGGACTGGAATATTATTTTTCTTACAATTTAAAAATACAATTTTATCTCTTTCTTTACACCCATCTATACTTAATGACAACCTTCCTAGCTTATCCGATTTCATTATGTCGACTCCTGATAAATAAAAAATAAAATTTGGTTTGACTTTATTAATTAAAACAGGAAGTGTTTTGTTCAAAATATTTAAGTATAAATCATCATCAGTATCGTCATCTAAGGGAATATCTAAGTCACTTTTTTGTTTTTTAAATGGATAGTTTTTGGCTCCATGCATTGAAAATGTATAAACTTTATCGTTATATTCAAATATTGACGCTGTACCGTTTCCTTGATGAACGTCAAGATCAATAATTAGTATCTTATTTATATTGTGATTTTTTATCAGATTCTGAGCTGAAACTGCTTGATCATTAAGTAAACAAAATCCTTCACCTCTATCTGAAAAAGAGTGATGTGTTCCTCCGGCTATGTTAAAAGATATTTTTTGTTCAATGGCTTTAATTGCTCCCTTAATTGTACCGTTCGTAATAATCATTTCTCTTTCGATTAGTCTATCTGATAATGGAAATCCAATTCTTCTAATCTCGGATTTACTAAGTTTTAAATTTTTTAATTTTAAAACATAGCTTTTTTCGTGGACTTCAAGCAACTGATTAATGTCAGGCAATCCGGGTCGAAAAAAATCTTTATTACTTGAAACTCCTTTTGAGATCAGTTTTTTAGGTAACAGTTCGTACTTTTCCATCGGAAACCTATGGTTATCTGGTAGATCTAACTTATACTTTTTATCGTATGCGATAGGAATATAACTACTCATTATGATTTACAGACTTTTTTTGAGAGATTTTTTAAAATACTAATAGCTCTGTTTGAATCCTTTATATTTACGAAAAGGTGATCATGATAAAATCCTGCAACTACATTACAACTAATATTATATTCACTAAGTGAATTTGATATTATTGAATTAAATCCAACTGCATCCAAGGAGGAATGAACATTTAAGGTTATCCATGATGAAATAAAGCCGTAGTCTAATCCTAAACTAATTGCTTTATTTTTTTCAACTATTATGGTGAGGCCCTCTTTTTCTCTGATGAATGCAACAACTTCCTCAAAATTTACTTTATCCCTATTATTAACACTACAAAAAACATACTCTCCTTCATTAATTTCAGGACGCATATTTTTTAATAGTATATCAATTTCAGTTTCTCCTGACATCAATACAAAATATCTTTAATTTGTCTCCAAGTAATTAATTTTATATTTCTTTCTTTTATGAGGTTTTTGAATTCTTTGTCTTGAAGTATTTTTTGATCTAATTCTCTCCACTTTGATCCCCAATCAGGATGATCAATCATCATAGCTTTAAGCTCATCATTATCATATCCTAGATGAACCAATAAAATATTGAATCCAGGTTTTATTATATCTAATAATTCCATATAGAACTTTTTCCAGCTTTTATAATCAATTGAGGAGTCGTCCTGTTTCGTATAATATTTTGCCCACAATAACTTTGAAATATCAAATTTAGAGGTATCTATGCTTCCGTTTTCAATCAATAATTTTGATTCTACAGGTAATGATATTGGTATCCTATTTTCGTGTCCGACTTCAAAATATGCCTGAAATATTTCATGAGTAGCTCTAACAGCACCCATATGACTGTCAAGATGAGTTGGGATTAAACCATTTACTTTTGAATAATTAATTTGAGAAGTCAGTTCCCTTTTAACATCCTCATATTTCGCATTGAGTCTTACACCATCATTCAATGAATAAAAATGACCTTGTTTATTAATCAGGGATTTTATCTCATTGCTTGAGGATATTCCTGACCATTTGTAATTTTTCCACTCAGAGGTAATAGTTAGGTGTAATCCTAAATCATGATTTGGATTTGATTTTGCATATTCAGCCGCCTCCAGAAACCACGGGCATGGAACCATAACGCTTCCTGAAGTTATAACTCCTGATGAAAAACCCTCAAAACTGGCCTTGTTGACAGAATGGGCTACACCAAGATCATCTGCATGAATAATTAATAATTTAGAATTTGGTTCAAAACCTAATTTTTGAGCCAGATTTTTTTCTTGTGAATTTAGAGCAAAGCATATTAGGAAACTAAAAAAAAATAATCTTTTCATTTTAATATAATTTATCGTCTGGAATTTAGTTTAGCTAGTAATCTAAGTATTTCCAGATAAAGCCAGATCAGCGTAACTAGGAGTCCAAATGCACCATACCATTCCATATATTTTGGAGCTCCTTTTTCAGCTCCTTCTTCAATAAAATCAAAATCCAATACTAAGTTAAGTGATGCTATTACAACTACCACCAAACTAAATCCAATACTAAGGGGAGATGCATTATCAATTCTCATGACTCCCATTTCTGAACCAAAAAATCCCATTATAAAATTTATTAAATAAACAATTGCAATTCCTCCAGTTGCGGCAAATATACCAAGCTTAAAATTTTCAGTTGCTTTAATTAAGCCTGATCTATATGCAAATAGTAATGATAATAGAATCCCTACGGTTATAAATATTGCGTTAGTAACTATTCCATCATATAAACTATTGTACATATATGAGATTCCTCCAAGTAAACCTCCTTCAAGTATAGCATAAATTGGGACTGTAATTGGAGCCCATTCTTTTTTAAAAATTGTTATTAATGCAACTACAAATCCACCAATACCACAAAGTAAAATCAAACTACTACTAACTTGACCAAAGGTAAAGTACCCAGTTCCAATTAATAGAAATAAACTCATCGCTGTTTTGTCAACTGTACCTTTAATGGTCATTGTTTCATTTTGAATGGCACTTACATTAAAAGTCGAGCTGTTTAAAGCAGGGTTACCTGATCGAAGTGATAAATGTCTACTCATTTTAAAAATTTTTTTTACACAATTTATTAATTAAATACAATAGTTTTATTATTGTAAACCATAATCTTTCTTTGACAGTGAAGTTTTAAGCTTCTTAAAAGAACTATTCTTTCCAAATCTTGTCCTTTTAAAATAAAATCATCTACTTCATTAACATGAGACACCCTTACAATATCCTGGTCAATGATTGGTCCTCCGTCTAACTCTTCTGTAACATAATGGCTTGTTGCACCAATTATTTTTACACCCCGATTAAATGCAGAGTGATATGGTTTTGCACCTGGAAAAGCAGGTAAAAAAGAATGATGAATATTTATTATGTTTGATTTATATTTATCTATAACCTTTGAAGATATTATTTGCATGTATCTAGCTAAAACTATAAAATCGATTTTATGATCCCTTAGTATTTTTAATTGTATTTTTTCAACCTCATTTTTATTTGTTTTATCAACAGAGACATGATAAAAAGGGGTGTCAAATTGAGATGCGATTTTAGCCAAATCATTATGATTACTAATTATAAAAGGAATATCACATACTAATTTCCCAGATCTTTGCTGGGATAATATATCGTATAAACAATGGTCATATTTTGATACGAAAACTCCCATTCTAGGTTTTTTTTCTTCTAAATAAAAATTGCATTTTAAATTATACTTTAATCCTAGTTCCTGATTGAAAGACTTCATAAACAAATTAAACGAATGTTTATCAAAGTTACCTTCTACAACCACTCTCATGAAAAATGCCTTTTGAACTCTATCTACATACTGATCTATGTACACGATATTTCCATTTTTCTGGTTAATAAAGTTGGTTACAGATGCAATTATCCCTTTTTTATCTGGGCAATACATTAATAATATTAATCTTTTCATTATAAGTCTAAAATTTTAGTTTTTGACATTATCAAAATATTCATTTTGTATTCTTAATGTTTCATCATCATTCTTAACTTCTTTAATTGCCGTTATCAATGATTTCTCCATTGAGTCAGATAGTAATTTACCTAACTCAAGAGATGCAACCTCCCCAACACCTGCATAATGATTTGGATAGGATGCATACCACCATATTGCAGTGTAAAGATCCTTAGAAAGTGATAATCTTTTTTGATTTTGACCAGATTCATTCATTGCGTAATCAAGTTTAACAAGATCTGGTCTTAAATGCATTAACATTGATGTTTCATTTTCTCCTCCATGCTGATCATAAGAAGAATCTGATTTCCTTATTTCATTTGCTCTCTGAGTTACTGATTTCGGTGTCGTAGGGTCAAAAAAGTAAACTACATAATCTCTTCTCTTCTCCAATTGGTTTTGAATAAAATATCTAATCATTTGTGGATTACCTCCATGGCCATTGACAATTATAATTTTTTTGAATCCATTTCGTCCAATTTCTCTGCATGTAGCTTCAAGTAGTTCCATTGCAAGTTTACTTGGTAGAGAAAACGTTCCAAATTGTTGTTTTGCTTCATTAATCTGGCCATAAAAATAATCAGGAAATACCACCGCATATTCTTTTTTTGTAGCCCTTGCTGACCATTCCCTAACTTTAATTAAATCAGAACCTATTGGACCTTGTGGTCCATGTTTTTCAAGAACTCCAAAAGGTAATATACATGTGTAATTTGATTTTTCTAGTGCTAATTCCCAATCAGTGGCAGTTAATTCATCCCAACGAGCAGGGATTTCTTGAGCAAATATTGAGTAAGAAATTAAAAAAGTAAAAAGTAAATTTTTCATATGCTTAATTTTAAGGATTTTTAATGAAACTGAAAGTTTCTTGAATGTACTTATTACAGCTTCTTTTTAGTTCAATTAAAATTTGTTAAATCTAAATTTATGTAAAATTAGGTTGATATTTTTAGAGATCCTTAGTTTATTTAATTGTGTCCTCAAATTACAATTATAATATTTAGATCTAAGGCGAAAAATTAATAGTTTTACTATGTAAAATCATCCAAAATGAAAAAAATATTTTATACTCTATTATTGTCTTTACTATTTGGTTGTGCTATAAATATTGGAACCAAAAAAGAAACAGTATCAAACGAAATAACCAATAAAAATCAATCATTAAGTAACAAAACTTCAAATGTTGTTTTAAATTCAAACTCTGAAGAAATTTTATTTGTTATTGAAATGTCAATAAAAGATAAAACAAAGAATGAAGTCGAGGAGTTTACTCAATATTTATCAGATTTTATAGTTGAGAGGGAGCCAAGTACAGTCTATGGATATTTTATTTCCAATGATGGTAGTAAAGTTTCATTAATAGAAAGGTATAATAACAGTAAGGATGGAATTCAACATGGTAAAGATTTTATTAATGGTCCAAACTTTAATAAATTCTTTGACTTTTTTGAAATAGAATCTTTTCTTGTTTTAGGAAAAGCAACTGAAGAGTTTAAAACATGGACAAAAGAAAATGGTTTTATAATAGAGTATAGGGAATCGGTTGGTGGATACTTAAGAAAATAAATTAAAATATTTTACTTCTTGTTGTATTTGTACCTTCTTAAACCCAAATTAAATTCACCTGATTCAATATTGGATAACTTAACAACATTTTTATCAGAAGTTAAAGAGTTGGAAATCTGATTTTTATGAAGCTTTTCATATACTTCGATATTAATCTTTTTTCTGGCCTTCAAAATTTCAAATAATTTTAACCTTTTGATTTGTTTTTTCCATCCACTTTGAACTATTCCCTGAAAGACTTTTGCTTTTGATCCACTTCCATAGCTAATGAACCCAACTTTATCGTTTGTGATTTCAATTTGATTTTGGTAAGCATGAGAAAGTAAGCTAAGTAAGGACATGAATATGGATGCTGAATACATATTACCTATTTCAGAGGATGCAATTTCACCAGGCATTATTTTATTTTTTACAAAATCCAGATACAACTTTGACTTAGATGCTTTTTTTAAAAATAGTTTCCGATCACTTTCATTACCAACCTCTTTATAAAGTTTGTCCACTTCTCCACTTTTAGTAATCCAAGAGAGCCATTTTTTAAAAATCATTCTTCTACCATGGTAAGCGTATGGAAGGTGGAAAATCAAATGTTGCCAGTTTTTAAAAAAATTTGTTTGTTTTTGATTGTCATAATGATTTAATGCCTCCAAAATTCTTTCTTGATAACTTTCATTGGAAAATTGACCATCAAAAATCGGTTCTTCTTTAAAAACCTCAACTTTAGAATTAGTATCGGACCAAAATTTAGAATTACTACTATTTAAAATTTTTAATGCCGATTCGTCATTTATTTCTTTACTTAAAAGTTTAGAAACCTCTCTAAAAAGATCAATTTTGTTGAAGGTTCTTCGAGGTTTAAAAAAATCTCCTACACCTTTAGTTGCAATACCCCAAGTATCAGAGATTTCTATTAAGTCTGGATTTTCAGTTATTAAAAATGCAACAGCTCCAGATCCCTGAGTATATTCTCCTGTAGAACTTAATTCGTATTTTGCTTGATCAGAGGCTATTACTATTGATTTTCTTTGTTTTCCATTTCTAACCCAATCTAAACAATTCTGCAGAGCATCAACACCACCAACACAAGCAAATGTGAGATCAACAATATCAGTATTTTTAAAACAATTTTTTCCGTAAGATTCCTCAAGTATTTCCTCGACTATTTCGACTGCGTATGAAATAGTTGGTTTTGACGAATCTAATGCGCTCTCTGTTCCTAAATATATTCTTCCAATTTCATTCGGATTTATTTGATTGGAATCAATAAGCTTAATTAGAGCATTCGCAGCAAAAGAAGCAGAATCCTCATCGCAATCCGGAAAGGACATTTTGTTAAGTCCAAGACCTTTAGTTAGTTTTTCATATTCAATATCTCTTTTTAGAGCTAGATCCTTTATATCAACATATATTGAAGGTAAGTAAAAAGACGCATCATGAATACCAACTTTTTTCATAATTATATTCAATAATTTTATCTGAAATGCGAGGCAAACTTAGTTAAAAAAAGGGAAATTAACCTAATCTAATTTTTATATTCGGAGAAATTAAATTAAACAGATTTCAAGAGTCCTCCATCTATAGGAATTGAGCATCCGGTTATATATGAAGCTTTATCGGAAGCCAAGAAATTAACTAAATAACCATATTCTTCTGGTTTACCAAGTCTCTTCAGAGGTACTGCTTCTTTCATAGAGTTTAGAACTTCAGATTCATCAATATCAAGACTTTTTGCTTTATCTGCTATTAATTCAGCTATTCGCTCTGTATCAAAATATCCTGTTAAAATAGAATTTACAGTTATTCCATAATTGGCAACATCTGTTGATAAAGTTTTTGACCATGATACCAATGCAGATCTCATAGAATTTGACAAAACAAGATAATTCAATGGCTCACGAACTGAAACCGAGGCAACATTAATGATTCTTCCCCAATTTTGTTTTTTCATATTTTCTATGGCTTTAGAGGACAAATAAACAATATTTTTAAATAAAAGATCAAAAGCGATTTGGTAATCATCCACTGATTTTGATAAAGAATTTCCCGAGGAAGGTCCCTGGGTATTATTTACTAAAATGTCAATTTTGTTTTTATTAAAAAAATCCTCTGTAATATGTTTAAAAGATTCAAAGTCTGAGAAATCCACTTTTAAAAAACTATGTTCTTGATTTAAATTATTTGACAATTGCCCTATAATTTTCTTCATTTTTAACTGATCCCTTGCCATTAAACAAACAGTTGCTCCTGAACTAGCCAATTGCCTTGCTATTGCTAAACCAATACCCCTGGTACTTCCGCCAACTAATACTTTTTTACCTTTTAGGGAAACATTCATCTTATCTGTATTCTTCTCTAACTGGACTAAAAACATCCATAATTTTACAATTAGTCAAAGCTACTCCTGAGTGCGGTACATTAGATGGAATAACAACATATGTGTTTGGACCGTAAACTTCCGTATTTCCGTTTAAGGTAAATTTGAATTTTCCTTCTTGCACATGCATAATTTGTTCATGAACATGTTTATGTTCAGGCACCTCTGAGCCCTCTTCAATATTCCAAAAAGCCCAAGTGATGGAATCACCGTGAATCATTCTACCATTCAGACCTGGTAAAATTTCTTTGGATTTTATATTATTTAATTTCATTTCGTAAATTATTTTTAAAATCAAAGTTAAAAAAATGCCCCTATTGGACATTTTTTTAACTTTTTCTGAATCTTTACTATTCTGAAGCTCCTACATATTTTATTTGTTCCCAAATAACCCTGAGACGAAATCCATCAGGATCATATTGATCCATTTTTGAACCCTTTGGCGCAACCCAATCACTAAGATCAAGAGTTTCAAGGGCGTCTTCAACAGAGCTAAATCCATCCCAAGTCATCACAGTAGACTCATCTTGTCCAACTGGATAAAGCTTAGTACCAACACCCCAATTTTTCATTGAATTTGATTTAGACATTATATTCTTTTTATGTAAAGGCTTCCATATTTTTTTGTTTTCAGATAAAAATCCTTCAAGATTTTTTGGTCTAGCATAATTCCATATCCAAACTTTTGCATCGTTATTTCCTATAATTTGATCTTGTATTTTATAATGATGCATCTCATAAACCTGGTAATCAGAAGAAATATCTTGTGTATTATAACCAAGTTTTCTTGCAGAATTCATCCATCCAGGATTTAAAAGATCGGAAAGATTTTTATGAGCATTTATAAATGCATAGTTAACTTCATTGTTTCCTGCTGTACCATATTTTTTCATCAGTGCCCAACCTAGTTGTTTTCCGTTTTCAATATTCTGACTTGCAATTTTTGACCAATAGTCTATTTCTAATCTTTCAAAATTGCTTACATTTTCTGGTGCAACTTTTATATATGTAATTGTATAATATTGCGCTTGTAATGCAAAACTTGTTAATAATAGAAGTGTAAATAATTTTTTCATAATTGTAGTTTTTATTTACTACAATATACAATTATTACTTGCATAAAACAATCAAATATATTAGTAGCTCGAAAACCAAAAATGTTTCCCAAAATTATTTCTAGGTACTGGCTTTTTGTTAACTAGATACCAATTTATTCCACTAATAACAGATTTTAAATAACTGTTTAGCATAGGCTTCACAATTAAATAAAAAAGAATATTGTAAATAGGGCGAGGATAGTTTTCAAATAAATACGGTTTAACTGATATTTTTAAAAAAGTTTCGCTTTTACATGATCTAATTTGCCATTCAACCTCTGATTTTTTTCCTCTTTTTGTACCTATTTCTAGTGTGTAACCTTTATTAATATCCCATTTATGGAATTCTCTAAAATATCTAAGACCATTCAAATAAACTAACATGTCTTTACGAATTTTTTTATTCCACTGAATAGCTTCATTAGTTTTACAAAACGGGTGAACTAAATTCAAATGGCCAGGGGAAGATATAAGGTCCCATAAATTTTTAACTGAAGATTCAACTTTTTTTTCTTGACTTACTACTAATCTCAATTATATTTATTATAAATTTAAATTCTAAATATATAACATATTAATATAATTCTTATTTTTAGAAATCTCAATTTAATAAATTTTAAAACTATGTTCAGAAAATCTGATTATATACTACTTGGAGCAGCTTTTTTTAGCTTTTGCTTATCAGTTGGTCTCTGGTTTACAGGTCAACAAGACGAAGGACTTTATGTAGGAATTTGGGTTCCATCAATCCTGGCCGCTGGCGGGTACTTTAAACAAGTCATAAATCAAAAATAAATGGGGGTCGCTTTAATTTTTTTCATAGGATTCCTTGTCTTTGGTGCTGTAATTTCATCATTTATTATTTCTTTCGGTGAAAGACCAAAAAGAAACTACACAGAAAATTACGACTCTGTTGATTACGATGGCGGAGGAAACTGGGGAAGAATTCCGCCAAAGAAAAATAAAAAATAATACAATTTATCTTTTAAATTAAACATATAAATATAATTTCATGAATGAAATACCAAAAGAATATCAAATAGATCCTATTATATGTGATCGTTACTTGGTTGATGGAAAATTAAAAAAATGGGAAGGAAATTCGTCTGAGGTTTATTCAACGATTCAAACAACTTCATCAAAAGGTAATACTGGACCTACTCTCCTAGGCACTATACCAGATATGGAAACTGAAAGTGCACTTGAAGCATTAAACTCCGCAGAAAAAGCATATGATAAAGGGAAAGGTATTTGGCCAACAATGCGGGTCTCTGAGAGACTAAAGTGTATGAAAGATTTCGTTAAAAAAATGAAAAGTCATCGAGAAATTGTTGTTAAATTACTAATGTGGGAGATTTGCAAGAACAAAGAAGATTCATATAAAGAATTTGATAGAACAGTAGACTATATCAACGATACAATTGAGGCATATAAAAATCTTGATCGAAAAAGTGCTAGATTTGACAAAGAAGGTGGTGTATATGCTCATATAAGAAGAGGGCCGCTTGGTGTAATTTTATGTTTAGGCCCCTATAATTACCCTCTCAACGAAACTTTTTGCCTTTTAATACCTGCGATAATAATGGGTAACACTGCTATTTTCAAACCGGCAAAACATGGAGTACTTTTAATATATCCTTTACTTGAAGCTTTTAAAGATAGTTTTCCTCCAGGTGTTGTAAATATTCTATTTGGTAGAGGAAGAAAAATCGCAACTCCTATAATGAGAACAGGAGTTATTGATGTTTTGGCATTAATTGGTCACAGTAATTCTGCAGTTTCTCTTCAGGATGAACACCCAAAGAAAAATAAATTAAGATTAGTTTTGGGTTTAGAGGCAAAAAATCCTGGTATAATTTTACCAGATGCTGATCTTGATCATACTGTCAAAGAATGCATCTCAGGTACACTTTCATTCAACGGGCAAAGATGTACTGCTTTAAAAGTACTTTACGTTCACGAATCTATCATAAATGAATTTAATAAACGATTTTGTAAAGCAGTTGACAATTTAAATTTTGGATTACCATGGGATAAAAATTCTTTTCTAACCCCGCTTCCAGAACCCAATAAGCCAAAATATATTAAAGATTTAATTGATGATGCAATTAACCATGGCTCAAAAATAATAAATAAAAAGGGCGGTGAGATCTCTGAAAATTATTTGTACCCTGCAGTTTTATATCCTGTCAACGATAAAATGAAGGTTTACCATGAGGAACAATTTGGTCCTGTGATTCCGATTATTTCATACAAGGATATTAATGAACCTCTGGATGCCATGGCTGATACTGATTATGGTCAACAAGTAAGTTTATTTGGAAAAGATGTCAAAAAAATAGGACCATTGATTGATACCCTTGCTAATCTAGTATGTAGAGTTAATTTAAATTCCGCATGTCAAAGAGGCCCAGATGTTTATCCTTTTACAGGAAGAAAAAATTCAGCTGTGAGTACTTTAAGTGTTTATGATGCTTTACGTTCTTTTTCAATTAGAACTTTTGTCGCATCCAAAGATACAGTGTACAACAATGAGATTCTTGAAAATCTTCTGAATTCAAATAAATCTAATTTTGTTTCAACTGAATACCTTCTTTAAATAAAATGATTTTATATTGTTATGTAATTAGATAGGTTTTATCTTTAAAAAAAGTTTTGTAATGAAAAAAATATTTAGCTTATTTCTATTCATTTTACTAGGATGTGGCGGAAATAATCAGAAAGCCAGTATCGAATCTGAAAATGAATCATCAGTTCCAAAAGAAATAAATATTATTTTATCGTCTAACGATAATATGTTGTTTGATAAACAGATACTGTATGCTTACTCCAGACAAAAAATAACACTTACATTGAATCACAATGGAAAACTTGATAAAAAAATTATGGGACATAATTTTGTTTTATTGAAGACCGGTGTAGATGTTGTTGATTTTGCAACTAGGGCACTTGAAGCCAGAGAAAATGATTACATCCCTGAAGGGGACGAAATTATTTCGTACACCAAACTAATTGGAGGAGGAGAAAGTGATACAATAACTTTTGATGCTCCCACAAAAGGAACCTACAATTATATATGTACGTTCCCAGGTCATTATGGAATAATGAAAGGAATACTTGTAGTAAAATAAATGTATGAAATTCAAAGATGGTGACCAGGTTCAAATAAGTATAAAAAAAAAACTAATCTAGGCTTCATCGTATTAATCAATAACTTTAAAGAAGGGTTGTTATACCAAAGCGATATTTTTGAGCCCATTGAAGTTGGGATGATTAAAACTGCTTACATCAAGAAAATTAGACAGGACGGGAAAATAGATGTGACTTTGCAAAAACAGGGATTTTTGAATGTAATAGAAGAAAATTGCACTATTATTTTAAATAAATTAAAAAATAAAAATAAAATTTTTTTGACCGATAAAAGTTCTCCAGATGATGTTATTTCTCAGTTAAATATGAGTAAAAAAGCTTTTAAAGCTGCTATAGGGGTTTTGTACAAAAAAAAATTAATTTACCTAAACTCAGACCACATTAAATTAAATTAAATACTCTGTAATGGAATCATTTGCTGAGTGGGGCTATTTAGGTTTGTTCATTGCAAGCTTTCTTGCCGCAACAATTATCCCATTGGGGTCAGAAATTGTACTGAGTATTCTAATTGCAAACAGCTACGACTTGACCACAAGTTTATTGATTGCCTCCATTGGCAATTGGACAGGGGGTCTTTCTAGTTATGGAATTGGCAGACTTGGAAATTGGAAATTAATAGAAAAATATTTCAGGGTTACAAAAAAAAATATAGAAGGAATCAAAAATAAAATTGAGAATTGGGGAAGTTTATTAGCATTTTTTTGTTGGCTTCCAGTAATTGGTGATCCAATTGCCATTGGACTTGGTTTTTTTCGGGTCAATTTTTATATGGTTAGTTTGTGGATGTTTTTTGGAAAATTAATTAGATACATTATCTGGGCTATTATAACTTATTGGACAATTTCTATCTTTTAAACCAATTTTTTTATTGTAAATTAAATCCTATGAAACAATCAAGAAGAAAATTTTTAACTCAATCCATGATCGGTACATCTTTTATTTCCTTGCCTTTATCATGCGAATTAAATACTGATAGTAAACAAAAGGAAACTATCATTTCAAAAAATGATATTATTGTTTTTCAAGGAGATTCAATAACAGATTCTCTGAGAGAAAAAGTTTATGAACTCCCAAATAATCCTGCCTCGTTTGGCGAAGGGTATCCTTTTTTAATCGCTTCAAAGTTATTATTTGACAATCCAAAAAAAAATTTAATCATTTATAATAGGGGTATTTCAGGGAACAAAGTTCCAGATCTGAATGCAAGATGGAAAAAAGATTGTATTGATTTAAATCCATCCATCTTGAGTATCATGATTGGTATAAATGATTTTTGGCATGTTAAAGATTCAGTTTATGATGGAACATCTCAGATTTTCGAAAGTGGGTACAGAAAATTACTTGAGAAAACAAAAAATCTTCTTCCCAATACAAAGATTGTTATATGTGAGCCTTTTATCTTCCAAGGAACAAGCATTAAAAAAGGGTGGCCAGAGGAATTTGTGGAGTATCAAAAAATTGTAAAAAATTTATCGGATGAGTTTGAAACTATATGGGTCTCCTTTCAAAAAGTTTTTGACAAGGCTCTTGAGTTCGCTCCTATTTCGTATTGGGTACCTGATGGTGTTCACCCATCTATTGCAGGTTCTCAATTAATGGCAAATGCATGGTTAGAAAAAGTATATTCTTAATTACAATGTTTTATTAACGAAGTCTGTGCCTTCATTTAATGCATCTTTTATAACCTCCTTATAAACCTTAATCCATTCATTGGAGGCGTAGTCTTTGCTTGCCTCGTTATATTCTTTCATTGAGTTTTCAATTGCCTCATATTCGAGATTGATATGCTTATTTATTAGTTCTATAAGATCTTTTATGAATTCTTGTTTTCGTGAATTATAATATTCTTTACTACTCATTAATTATGTATAAAAGTAATTCAAAGGTAAAATGACTTTTTTATTTTTTAAAAAAAAAGCACATATATTTAAGATATTAAATTAAGTAAATGAAAAAATTAATCATTTTATCTCTTTTATTGATTTCATGTATACCTGAAAAATATTTTGAAAATGCGTATTGCATAGAAAATATAAATTTAATAGATGCCAAAGATGGGTTAAAAAAAAATATGACAATAGTTGTTTCAAAAAATAAAATAGTAAAAGTTGAAAAGAGTAATAAATTAATTCTTTCAAAAAAAAATAAAATTTATAATGGGAAAGGTCTATATATGATACCTGGGTTATGGGATTCTCATATTCATTTTGCATATGAAAAAGAGCTTGCTAATTCAATGTTTAATTTATTCATAGGACATGGCATAACAAGTGTTAGAGATACTGGTGGAGAATTGATTTTTGTTAAAAAATGGAAAAAGGAATCTAAAAATAATCCAAATTATTCTCCCAGAGTTAAAATTGCTGGCCCGTTAATTGATGGCAAATTCAATGTTTATAATGGTAACAGCATATATTTTCCACCATTATCAGTTAAAACTGCCTCGGTTGAGGAAACTGAAAAGATGGTGTTAAATTTAATTAAAAATGGTGTTGATTTCTTGAAAGCATATGAAATGTTAACTCCAGAACAATTTGAATCTGTAATTAGAATTGCAAAAGAAAATAATTTAAAAGTTTCGGGACATATTCCACTTAGTATGGACGTTGTCTCAGCATCCAATTTAGGCATAAATAGTATAGAGCATTTTAGAAATATTGAAATGTCTTCTACATCCAAAACACAAGAATTACTATATGAAAGAAGAAATATTTTAAAAAATAAAAATCGAATTTTAGGGAGTACCCTTAGAACTAATATTCATAATTCTCAAAGAATAAGTTCAATAAAAAATATTGATAGTACTGAGCTAGATAAAGTTTTAAATGTACTCTTAGAAAATAATACATGGCAAATTCCAACAATTTCTATGTACAAAGGTTTAGCGTATGAGGAGTATAATCATGATAAATGGAAAAATTCGTTTGAATATTTGCCCAAAAAAATTAAGAATAAATGGAATAACCAAATTTTAAAAAGAGAGAGTCCTGCTAATAATGACAGCAGAGTTTTTTCTAAATGGCAAAAATCAATGACTAATACAATGAACAAAAAAGGTATAAAATTTATGGCAGGAACCGATACACCAATATTTTTTCAAACACCAGGTTACAGCCTTCACACTGAACTAGAAGTTCTGGTTGAAAGTGGATTGACTCCCATCCAAGCAATTGAATCCGCGACTTATAATCCTGCTCAATATTTCAAAATGCAAAATGAATTGGGATTAATTAAAGAAGGATACATCGCGGACTTATTAATATTATCTAAAAACCCACTCGAGAAAATATCAAATACAAGAAAAATAAATGCTGTTATAAAAAATGGAAATTATATGAATAGGTCAGTATTAGACTCTTTGCTTTCCTGGCAATCAAAAAACTAATTTTTATTTAATGATAATATAAATAGGTTTATTTACCTACTTTAACTTAAAGTTCTTTTAGTAAAATATTTTTCCATCTAACTTTAATTCCTCCTCCTGAATGTATTTGTAGCGCAATACCTCCTTGGCCTTCTCCTATTTTATCGTCAGTTAAAGAGACCATTTGTGTTCCATTTAACCAGCTAACAACATTTTTACCAACAACTCTTATTCTCATAGTATTCCATTTTCCCATTCTGAGGACATTATCTTTTTTCGGATCAGGTTTTATTAACCACCCTCTTCCATAAGATTCATATATTCCGCCGGAATCACTTCCTGGAGGAGCAACTTCTACTTGCCATCCAGATACTTTAGTTCCATTCACTGTTGATCTTATAAAAATTCCACTATTGCCGTCAGCTTCTTGCTTGAAATCAACGGTTAATTCAAAGTCATCATAAAATTTGTCCGTTGACAAATATCCGTATTCTTTTTCTGGTCCACTCTCACAAATAAGATTTCCATCTTCAACATACCATTTCTCAGTTCCATGAATAGTCCACCCATTTAAGTTTTCCCCATTAAAAAGGGGTTCAAATTGTGCAAACAATATAGATGTAAAAATTAGATTAAATACTAGAATTATATTTTTAAAAATCATAATAAAGTTTATAGGTTATAGGATAGTTAATATACTAATAAAAGTTTCAATTTATGGGAATTAGTTTCTTAATATTGGATTTTTAATTATTATATTTTAGTTGTTTTTTTGAAATCATATCCAAATATTTCCTATTGAATAAATTATTGCTTTTCCACTAATTAAGACTCTCTCATTTTTATCCTCACACGTCAGTTCTCCTTTCCTCTGAGACAATTGAATGGCCATCATTTTCTTTTTATTTAATTTTTTACTCCAATATGGTATTAATGAACAATGAGCTGAACCTGTGACTGGATCTTCAATTATACTAGAATTTGGTGTGAAATATCTTGAGACAAAATCAGATTTTTCCCCTTTAGAAGTGATAATAACACCCCCAGTCCCTATATCTATTTTATTCAACAAATTAATTTTAAACGTAATATTTTGTATTTGTAATTCATTTTCATAAACAAGAAGATAATCTCTAGCTTTCAATGTTTCAATTGGTTTTATAGAAAACGTATTTTTTAATATCTCTGGTAAATCTATTTTAACTGGAACTCTACTTGGAAAATCTAGCGTATAAAATTGGCTATCATATTTTACTTTTAATTTACCACTTAGGGTACTAAAATTTATTTCTTTCTCTTCATAATTCAAATAATTAATGATTACAAATGCGGTTGCCAATGTTGCATGACCACATAGATCCATTTCAATCTCTGGTGTGAACCATCTTAAATGAAATCCATTGTTAGTCTTCACAAAAAAAGCAGTTTCTGGAACTGCATTTTCCCTAGCAATTTGTAGTAGTTTGAAATCGTCAATCCAGCTCTTGAGTGGGACCACACAAGCTGGGTTTCCACTAAACACCTTGTTGGTAAATGCATCCACTTGATAGATTGATAGTTTCATGATTATAAATATTCTAATATTTTTTTTACTAAGGACCACTTCTTTGGATAAGGAGCATACCTTATATAAGGATCAGGCGTAAAACCTCTTTTTATGAAGGGCTTAAAATGTGTAAATAAATCAAAACTATGCTGGCCGTGATATGCACCTATTCCACTATTTCCGACTCCACCAAAAGGTAAGTTTGAGTTAATAACTTGGATTATACTGTCATTAGCAACAATTGCTCCTGCAGAAAAATTTTGTTTAAATTCATTAATTATTGTTTTATTTTTTGAGAAAATATAGGCTGCAAGTGGTTTGTCAAAACCTTTAATTACCTTATAAGCTTCATCCATTTTTTTATAACTTATAATAGGAAGAACTGGTCCAAATATTTCCTCTTTCATAGCTCCAGACTTAAGTTCTTCATCAGAAATAATTGTTGGTTCAAAAAATTTTGTATCAATATCTGAGCTACCACCATGAATTATTTCTGTATTTTCTATCATTTTATTTATTCTGTTTAAATGATTCTCATTTATTATTCTTCCGTAGCTTTTAGATTCTTTTACATTCTCTCCATATGAATTTTTTATAGCAAGAATAAGTGCAGAAATAAGCTCTTTCTTTAGCTTATGATTTACTAAAATATAATCAGGAGCAATACAAGTTTGACCGCAATTGAGAAATTTACCCCATACAATTCTTTTGGCAGTTAATTTAACATCCACAGTTTCGTCAACAATGCAAGGACTTTTACCTCCAAGCTCTAAAGTGGTCGGTGTAAGGAATTCAGCGGCAGCTTTGGCAACAATTTTTCCAATTGTAGTGCTGCCGGTAAAAAATATATAATCCCATCTAAAAGATAGAAGTTTCTGAGCTTCTTTAGCGTCTCCCAAAACAGTCGCTGCATGTCCCTTTTCAAAGGAGTTTTCAATAACTTTTTTTATAACCAAACTAGTGTTAGAGGAATGCTCTGATGGTTTAACAACAACTGTATTTCCGGCAGCAACAGCGCCAATTAGTGGAGACATGGTTAGTTGAAATGGATAGTTCCATGGGCTAATATTCAAAACACACCCAAATGGAGAAGGTAATATATAATCCTTTGAAGGGAAACTATATATTGAACCTGATACCCTTTTTGGTTTTGACCAATAATCAATTTTGCTAAGCATGATTTTTATTTCCTTTTGAACAAATAAAATTTCACTTAAAAAACTCTCATATCGGGGCTTACCTAGATCTTTTTCTAAAGCATTATATATTTCCTCCTCATACAATTTTATATTTTTAGAAAGACTTCTTAAAGCTTGTTTTCTGTATTTTACAGGAATTGTCTTTTTTAAATCAAAGAACTCCTTTTGTTCTTTATATATTTTTAATAAATCTTGCATTTTGATTATTTTGATAAATATTGATAGCTTTTTTGAAGAACTATTTCAGGGTTTTTTGCCATATCTTGCTCTACAAAGAAATGTTTGACTCCGACTTTTTTTGCAGTATTAATTATAGATTCTAAATCAGCAATTCCATCACCGCAGCTTGTCATATTCGGGAAAAGTTTATACCATTGTTCCGGGCTTTCACCATCTCCATCAAATATTTGTTTTTCTTTCATATCCTTTAAATGCATTAATTTATATCTATTAGGATATTTATTTAAAAGCTCAACTGGATTTTGTCCTGCAGCTAATGTCCAGAATATATCCATTTCAAAGAAAACTAAATTAGGATCTGTGTTTTTAAAAATATAATGAGTTGGAACGGTTCCGTTCATCTCAGAAAAACCATATCCGTGATTATGGTATGCAAATAGTACACCTTCTTTTTTTGCGGCTTCACCTATGGAATTAAATCTTTCGGCCATTCTCTTGTACTGATCTAAATTCTTCCTTTGGTCAACTGGTATTGCTGGTAAAACAATGTATTTTGCCCCACATTCTAAAGCTCCTTTGGCCAACTCTCCCATGTGATTTTCTAGTGTTTCTAAATCTGTATGTATTGAAGGACTGTTCATCTTATAATTTGATAAAATTGATTTTACCTCTTTAGCAGAATTACCATAAAATCCACTAAAAGGATTTTCACTTTTAGGAAAAAAAGAATATTTTTTCCATGTATCTCTTACGCTTGGAGAACTAAAATAATAAGGTCCAAAAAATTCTAAGTAAGAATAACCTATTTCAGATAACATTGATATGGATTTTTCAAAATTTTTATTGAGTAAAAGTGGTAATGAAAATAACTGAATGCCTATTTCTGGGAGTAATTTTTTTAATGAACTTGAGGTTGCCCATAAATTTATTGGGTTAATTGAAGCCGCACCAGTTAAAAACCCGATGCTCTTCATAAAATCGATTCTTTTCATTATTTTTTTTGAAACAAGTTAATTAATATATATTGAAACAATTTATAAGTCACTTAAACATAACTTGAAAAGTCTTGGGAAACCCCCTCCTTCATTTTCAGATGTTAACCAAAATGTCTCATTGTCACTAATTTTAACCGCCTCTATTTGGGCAGATAAAATTGGTATATTATATTTATTAAATGAAATATTATTAATATTTTTTAATTCAAAATTTGAAAACAAAATTAAATATTGTTTTCTATTATTATCATTAGTAAACTCTGTAGCTGTCAGAACTAAATTTTTGGATACTTCATCATAATCAGCTCCAGTAATTAAAGAATTTACATCAAAATCTGCAATAGGGTTTAAAGAGTAGCTACCAGGCTTTTTGGGTATTAAATAAATTTGGGTTTTAAAATTCTTCCAGTCTTTAGAAAACAACAAGAGGTTGTTGCCAATAGATATTAATGCTTCTGCATCGTATCTGTTTTTTTTTCTTTTTTTAAATTTTTTTTGATTTGTATAGCTAATTAAAATTGAATCTCTTAAATCTAAATTATGATCTAAAATATAAATTTTCAAATCTTGTCTATTACCTTTATTACCTGTATCAGATATGTAAAAATTATTACTATCCGCTGCTAAACTCTCCCAGTCTCTGTTGACTGCTCCGTTAATAGGATATTGATTTAATAATTCTCCTGAGCTACTAAATGAGTATAATTTTGACTCACCTCCAGAGTCATTTAGAGTGATGAATTGTCCTCTATAAAATTCCAATCCAGAGGTTTCCCTTAAAATTTTTGGCAAGTTTGTTTCAGATAATTCAAGTTGACAAAAAATTAAAGATGGACATAAAAAAAACAAATAATATTTAAACATTACTTAGATATTTTAAAAACTCTTAAATACAATGCTGCTAAGCATAAAATTGATCCACCAGGAAGCATAAAAAGTCCAATTAAGTAACCTGTAAATCTAGCTTTTGGTATTTCTTTGACTTCGCTGCTTAATAATTCTAATTTTTCAGTAAAGCCATAATAAAAATTCTTGATTTTTTTCAAAGGATTATTTAATAATTATTTCAATTATTTTTTTGACAACATCTGGATTTAAAAGTGTAGAGACATCTCCCAAGTTATTTACATCTCTGTGAGCAATTTTTCTGAGGATTCTTCTCATTATTTTTCCTGATCTTGTTTTAGGTAATCCAGGAACAAATTCAATTCTATCAAGTTTTGCAATAGGTCCAATTTGTTTTGAAATTAATTGATTAATATCTTTTTTAATATCACTTAAACTTTCTTCAGAATCTAATTCCTGCTTAAGTGTTATATATCCAAACAATGAATTTCCTTTAATTTCATGTGGCACTCCAACAATTGCAGATTCTGCAACTAAGTCATGTTCGTTTATAGCATCCTCGATTGGAGCAGTACCTAAATTATGCCCTGACACTATTATTACATCGTCAACCCTTCCAGTTATTCTGTAAAATCCTTTTTCATCTCTGTATGCTCCATCACCAGTAAAGTACTTGTTTTTAAACGCAGAAAAATAAGTTTCTTTGTATCGCTTGTGATCGCCCCATATAGTTCTTGCCATTGATGGCCAGGGAAATTTTATACATAATCTTCCCTCAACATTATTTCCGATTATTTCATTTCCATTTTCATCCATTAAAGCAGGTTGAATTCCTATAAAAGGAAGAGTAGCATAAGTTGGTTTACTCTCTATTACATTTGGAATCGAAGAAATCATGATGGATCCGGTTTCAGTTTGCCACCAAGTATCTACAATTGGACACTTATTTTTTCCAATTTCTTTATTATACCATTTCCATGCCTCTTCATTTATTGGTTCTCCAACAGTTCCAAGAACTTTTAGTGATGATAAATCATATCTGTTAACAAAATCAATAGGTTCCTTAGCAAGTGCACGGATAGCAGTTGGAGCTGTATAAAATTGATTAACCTTATGTTTTTGAACTATTTTCCAAAACCTTCCATAGTCAGGATAAGAAGGGACACCTTCAAACATGATGGTTGTAGCTCCGTTTAATAGTGGACCGTAAACTATGTAGGAATGTCCAGTAATCCAACCTATATCGGCTGTACACCAATAGATATCGTTATTTTGGTATTGAAAAATATTTTTAAATGTATATCCCGCACCTACCATATATCCAGCAGTAGAATGAACCATCCCTTTGGGTTTTCCTGTGGAGCCAGAAGTATACAAAATAAATAACGGATCTTCTGAATCCATAATTTCTATTGAGCAACTATCACTTGCATTTTTAATTAAATTATTAAGTAATTTATCCCTTCCACTTTTTAATTCGATTTTAGATTTTGTTCTCTCTGCAATAAGAACAGAAGAAACTTGAGGACAATCATTAAGTGCATCATCAACTATTTTTTTTAAATTAAGAATCTTATTTCCTCTAAATGAACCGTCTGACGTTATAACAATCTCGCATTGACAGTCATTTATCCTTGTAGACAAAGCTGCAGCAGAAAAGCCTGCAAAGACCACAGAGTGGACAGCACCAATTCTTGCACACGCTAAAATACTTATGGCAAGATCGGGTATCATTGGTAAATATATACAAACTCTATCCCCTTTTTTAACCCCAATACCCTTTAGAACATTGGCCATTTTATTGACTCTTTTGTGAAGTTGACTATAACTTATATGCTCGGATTTGTCATTTACGTCATTTGGCTCAAAAATGATGGCTGTTTTATCTCCATTACTCTCTAAATGCCGATCAATACAGTTTTCTGTTATATTCAATTTAGCACCCTGAAACCAATTAACCTCAGGTTTTGAAAAATCCCATTCTAAAACTGAATTCCATGACTTTTGCCACTTAAAATTATCTTTAGCTAGTGTGCTCCAAAATTCCTCTAAATCATTGGTAGATTTTTGATAAATATTATTATAATCCTCAGAAGTATTAATTAAATAATCGGACATATGCTTAATAAATTAAAGAATAAATCTAATGAATATTTGGCGGAGATGCACCAACTGGAATACGAATATTTTCAACTATATCCTGAACTTTTTTTGGCGGGGGAGGAGTAAATTTATTTATAACTAGGGCAACTATAAAATGAAATAGCATAGCAACTGAACCAAAACCCTCCGGTGAGACACCAAACCACCACTGATCTTGTAATCCTGCAACAGATGATTTTCCTCCATCAAAAACTCCAAATTTGAATTTTAAAATGTAATAAAGCATTAGTGATACGCCAACAAGCATTCCGGCAATAGCTCCTTCCTTACTCATTTTTTTATAAAAAATTCCTAAAACAATTGCGGGGAAAAATGAAGCAGCCGCCAAACCGAAAGCTAGAGCAACTACAGCTGCAACAAAATCAGGTGGGTTAATACCAAAATATCCAGCCACAACAACTGCTACTGTTGCAGAAATTCTTGCAGCCCACAATTCTCCTTTATCTGAAATATTTGGGTTAATTGTATTCTTTATCAGATCATGAGAAATAGAAGATGAGATGACCAATAGTAAACCTGCGGCAGTTGATAACGCAGCAGCTAGACCACCAGCAGCTACAAGACCTATAACCCAACCAGGCAAATCAGCTATTTCAGGGTTTGCCAAAACCATTATATCAGGGTCAACGTAAAGTTCATTACTACTATCATCAGCGACATATTGTATATTTCCGTCTTGATTTTTATCATTAAATTTTAAAAGCCCAGTTTTTTCCCAATTACTAAACCAACCTGGCATATCTGAGTATGGCTTGTTGTTGACAGTATTAATTAAATTAATTCTAGCAAAAACTGAAACTGCAGGTGCGGTTGTATAAAGGATGGCTATAAACAATAAAGCTAAGCCTGCAGATTTTCGTGCATCTTTGACTTTTTTTACAGTAAAAAACCTAACTATTACATGGGGTAATCCAGCAGTACCAATCATCAAAGCAGATGTAATTGCTAGAACATCAATCATGGATTTACTACCATTTGTATACTCATTAAATCCTAAGTCTTTATTTATAGCATTTAGTTTATCTAGGACATAAACTTCTGAACCATCATTCAAATTTGAACCCATACCAATTTGAGGAATTATATTCCCGGTCATTAAAAATGAAATAAAAATAGCAGGAACCATGAATGCAAAAATTAAAACACAATATTGGGCTACTTGTGTATAAGTGATTCCTTTCATTCCTCCCATTACTGCATAAAATAAAACTATGACCATTCCAATTACTACTCCTGTGTTTATGTCTACTTCTAAAAATCTTGAAAAGACAACACCTACTCCTCTCATTTGACCAGCTACATAGGTAAAAGAGACCAATAAAGCGCATAATACAGCAACAATTCGAGCTGTTCTAGAGTAATACCTCTCACCTATAAAATCTGGCACAGTGTATTTTCCAAATTTTCTTAAATATGGAGCTAATAATAAAGCAAGCAGAACATAACCGCCAGTCCAACCCATTATATACACACTTCCATCATATCCAAGAAAAGATATTAATCCGGCCATGGAAATAAAAGAAGCTGCTGACATCCAATCTGCAGCAGTAGCCATACCGTTTGCTAAGGGCGAAACGCCACCTCCTGCAACATAGAATTCTTTTGTAGATGAAGCTTTGGACCAAATAGCTATACCAATGTATATAGAGAATGTCATCCCTACTAATATATAAGTCCATATTTGTACACTCATAGTATTTTAATTACAATATATATTATTCGTCATACCCATGTAGTTTGTCTAATTTATTCATTAGATATACATATGTGAATATTAAAATGACAAAAACATACACGGATCCTTGTTGAGCAAACCAAAACCCGAGTGGAAAACCACCAAGATAAATTGAATCTAATAAATCTTTAAATAAAATGCCTGCACCAAATGATACAATAAACCATATGAAAAGTAGATATTTTAAATACATTAAATTTTTACTCCAATACACTCTACTTGTTTTATTCTCCAAAAGATTATAATTTAAAAAGGCTTGAAATTGGTTTTCAAGCCATTACAGTTAAAAAATTAAATACCCTAACTAAGCTAATTTACCCTGAAACTGTAGACACCAGAATCACTTACATTACCATTTGCATCAGTTGCAACAACTTTCCAATAATAAACAGTATTTTCTGCCACATCAACAATTACCGAGGTTGTTTCTGATGAATGGGAAACAGACTGAAGTAAAGTTGATCCATCGGTTATATCAAAATAAAGATCATAACTAGCCAAATCGTTATCAACATCAGAAGTGCTCCACTGTAGTTCAAGCTTGTAATCACTTGAAGCAAAAACAGTAGACCCTGGAGTAGGTGCTAGAAGTTCTGGAGGAAAAGGTGCATAATTTATCTGTGCGTCACCAGCTAAATAAAACTTCCACGCATCACTAACTGCCGATGTTGAACCTGGTTTTCCTTGCGCGGTTACGGTCCATCTGTAAGGATCCGCTTTCAATAAAGCTACTGAGATATTAGCTACAGCAGAATTGAAAGTTTGTTCAGAATTAGTTGAAAGATTAGTTACACTTAATAAATAGCTTTCAGCATTTTCAGCGGCTGTCCACTGAAAGTTGATTTCACTTTGAGTATCATTTATTGATGTGCCATCCTCGCAAGGAGCTCCATTATCAGGATACACTAGCGAAGGTTTTCCAGGATTTAAAATTACCACAGGAGTAACTGGAGCAGGCGGTGCTTCATCACCACCTCCTCCTTTAGAGCAGCTAATCACCACTGTAAAAACAAATAATAAGGTTATTAAACGATTCATAATTTTATTGTTTTATTGCAACAAATGTTTGTTTAGTTGTTGCACCATTAATTTTAATTATATAAGTACCACCCATTAATGAAGTAGTATTCAATATTATATCTCTAGAACTAAAACCAAGGTCTTTTTCCATAGTAAGGACTCTGGTTCCAGCCATATTAAATACACTTACAGTTACACTTTCATCTTGTCCTCCAACAAATAGATTAAGAGAACTATTAAAAGGATTTGGTGCAAGATCAACAGGACTTGAATTGAAGAAACTAGCCTCAAAGTATCCTTGACACTCAATACCTGTTCCAATACTTATCTCGTTCATTCCTGGATCAAGAGAAACTGTATAGCTTTCCTCATCAGTCTGAGTTGTGATACCATTATGAACAATATTATAAATTGTACCTCCACTTAAATTAAAGGTTACAAAATTATTTCCAGCATCTGCCATACTGAATACATCTAAAGCTTGGGGCTCAACGATATTCATTGTATAACATCTTTCATAGATTGAAGCATCTTGACCTACAACTGTTAAACACACGGAGTAATTTCCTGCTGATAAATTCTCAAATTTATACTCTGATCCAGTAAATGTCTCTGTTCTAGAAATAGTTCCAGAAACCGTAACTGAATAAGTTAGGTCGTCTCTTACAGCACCAATTGAAATTGAATTAGTTCCAATGCACTTCTCAGATTTAGTTACAGAGAAATTATTTGGTGGTAAGTAGAAAATGCTACAACCAAAGAAATCAACTCTATTTCCAAGAGTGGTAGTTGGGCATCCATCGTTTGGATTCCAAACACCATCTTGATCATCGTCATCTGTAACGTCTCCAACGCCATCACCGTCAGCATCGGATTGGTCAGCATTAGCATATAATGGACTGTTATCGATTACATCAGGTACACCATCACCATCAGTATCTTGCGATGGAGTAGCCCCTATTGACTGGATTTCAATTGTGTTCGTGTCATTTTCTGGTACCGTTATCTCAGTTTGATTAACCAAAATTGGTATTTCAGATCCACCATCATCCACATTTATCAATTGAACTTCTACTTCATAAATATTGTCCTTATTGTGATCTTGTGGATTTTCAAAATCGGGTGGTGTTTTGAATATTATAACATCCTCTATTGTTGACATTCCACCTCTGAATTGTTGATCATCTCCACTATCAACGGACTTAATTGTAAATAAATCAGAGTCTGCACCACCAGTAATTTTCTTGCGAACTTTCCATTTACCTACGTTCATTTGTCTACTATAACGCGGATTAGTAAATCTCTTATAAGACTCATTTTTAGCTATTCGTCCTGATGTAGCTGAAGCGCTTGCAGATTCAGTAGCCTGATCTTGGTCATAAACCTTAAAGTTAAAGTCTGCATTAGTGGAAGCATTTTTAATATCCTCAACATTAATCTTGAAGTCATATTCCGTTGCTTTATCGCCATCATTAGCAGAAAGCTTTAATACATACTCAGGTTTAGTTTCATAATCTACAACACCAATTTGATTTATAATGTATAGTGAATTACTAACATCTAAACTTAATTCAAAATTACCATCCTCATTTCCTCCAATTATACTCAGGTCAATATTAGATCCTTCTGGATCGGTGACCTTAATTTCAGAAACAAACTTTTTGATATCAAGAGCTACTTCACCTCCATCGTTCTCTTTTACACTAGCACTTTGTACCTCAAACTCTGGGGCTAAATTAACTACAGTTACTTCATCTGCTGGTTTTTCAAATACAGTTACAGCAAAACTTAAATCTGCACTACATGTTCCAGAAACATTACTTGAAGCAACATTGATTACAGTATTACCAGCTGAAGTAGTTGAAAACTCTACGATTAACTTATCACGTTTAAGTGAAGCTGTTGCAACCTCATTGTTTTCACTTGCAGCAAAGAAATTAAAGCTGGAAGAACTAACATCGGCAAATAAATTACTCAATGGAATTGATTTAAGCTCCGAACCTTGAACAACTTGTATCGGTGGAATTTCTGCAATAACCTTAGGACAAAGAACTTTAACTTTAGCGTTTGCAGGAGGTGTTCTCGTGATACTAAATGGATAACTAGAGTCACAATATGGATCACCGTCAGTTGCAATTAATTCAAAATCAGCTTTTTCATATTGTTCAGGTAAAAAGTAAATTATAAGCGTATTACTTGCAACTTCGGCTGTGGCAATTGAAGGGTTCAAACTAAATGATTGATAGATAATTTCATCACCATCTCTATCGGTAAATACATCAGATAATGCCACACTAAAGTATTCAACATCACTTGCTATTGTATCATCAACAACTCCTTGAGAGGCAAGAATGGCATCTAAGTTAGTTTGTCCTTGCTCAGTTATCTCTGGACATCTATTAAATGCCTGATCAGCAGATTTTTCACCAAATTGTATTTCAGTGACCTCATGAACCATACATCCAAGCTTATCGACTGCATCTATAAAGATTGGTACTTTTCCAAATTTAAATTCTTTCAAGTATAAATCAAGAATACCATCTCTATATGTGAAATCAATCTGAGGATTATCCTCAATAAATATAAATATTTCAAGTGGCTCACCATCTGGATCAATGAAGTAATCATTAACATTTAGTGACAAAAAGTCCTGGGTTTCAGGCCATAGATATTCGTATTGGAAGAGATCTGTTGGTTCTGGACATGAATTTTCTGTTAAACCTTCAGGTAAAATTCGCAAATATATATTACTAAAAGCTTCGCAATATTTATTAATATCACTCGCGAAAAGAAATATAAATTCATCTCCTAAGTTATCAACTCCATCTTTGGGAGTGATTAATAATAATGGACCATCTTCATTTGCACTTAGTTCTAAATCTACTTTACCCATTTCAGATCCAAACTCAAAATCAACTTCAACATCACCAGTTAGATCAAAGAAATCTGAAAAAACTATTTCAATTGGTTGACCTTGATTAATATTAAAATCGGCAAAATCAATAACAGTTTTAGGGCACTCAATATCAGATATACCCAGGTTATCTTGAACATCAATTGGAACGTCAAAATAATATTCACATCCATTATCCATATTATAAGCGGCTAACGGGATTACCCCTTGACCTGGTTCAAATCTTGGTGCAAAAACAATCAGCTCTCTTCCTCCTCCAGCATTAACATTAGGACCAGTAATCCATCCATCAATAAATGGTATGAAGTTTGGATCATCAAACGTACCTTGAGGGAAAAGAATATCATATCTAACATAAAAATCAACATTTGCACCTTGATCGATTAGGTATTTTGATAAATCAACCTTTGTTTCTTCGCGAGAGCCAAGCTCTACGACGGTAACAGGGTGATCAATATTGATAAATGAAGAATTGTCTCCACATAATTCTTGGAAGTCAGCAGCAAACTCACCTAGATCATCATAAACCTCAATAAATAAATCAATAGTTATAGATTCACAATTACTATCAGCGGAAGCCTTCGGACCGTCACTTACTATTATTTGGAAATTAGCTGCTCCGAATCTTTCGTCTGTTTTAATTTTAATAAAGGGACCATCTAATTGAATATTTACAAATGCATTTTCAGACCAATTCTCAGGCATAATAAGGCTGGCTGAGAATCCAGTTGGTGGAATAAACAAATGATTTTCTAGATTAATTACAAATTTCCTAGGATCAGCATTTGATGCATAAACAGGGAAAATTTCATCTATATATTGAACGCAGTTAAAGTCTGGTGGAGCATTTGGATCTTCATCACCAACGAAGAATGGAATATTAAGTGTTAATTCACATCCCTCAGAACTATCAATAGCCTTAACAATCAAGTCTACATCACCAACTTTATCAGTTGAAGTAAGTATTATTTCATTGTTTTGGTTTAAAAACGCAGAGATAATATCGCTTGAAGCGGATACTTCAAAAGTAAGGGTGTTACCCAATTGACTAATAAAGAAATTATCTAACTTTTCTGAAGTCTCCGATGCATTGGTCGGGAAAAATTCTGGCTCTGGAACAACGCCTGGAGGATAAACAGTACTGATAATGCACTGATCTCCTGCACCTTGTTCAATAGGGAAAACATCTGCAATTATAAATGCAAGGCACTCCCCAGTTTCGGCATCAGTATACTTGATGTCAATTCCGAAATAACCCCACACTTTTGGAAGCTGACCTCTAAACACATTATCATCTCCAATACCTGACTCAATAAATTCGTCACCAAAAGTAAATAGATCAATAATAACCTCTTCAGGGAAAGCAGGCATTTGTTCTAAGGCTGGTCCTAGGTCTATCGCAATCTCAGGAGTTCCGAGCTCTACAAATACAGCACCGTCATTAGGGAGAGAATACGAAGGACAACCCTGACTATCTAGACCCTGGCTATCATCCTTGACTGGCCCGGAGCCAAACCCACTTGAATCTTCCTCTACGGCATTTGGATCGACAATTACTGGTACTTCAATTAAATTAATACAATTTCCTTCTAGATCACTATTTTGGAATTGTAAAACATCATAACCTTCAATACCAGCAAACTTAATTTTTAAAGTTGTGCCATCTAATTTCGCTTCTCCTACAGATAAGAAAGGATCAGGTATGCTTAATTGGAATGATTGAGAATATGCCTCAAATCCACCAAATCCATCGAAGAATGGATTCAGATCAATTTCAACTTTTTTGGTATCTGGTGTTACGAATATAGCCGGGAACTCGTTTGTCACCTCACAGGCCAATTCATCTGGATTCAATACTCCAAGAATGAAATACATTGCGGCAGCACATTTTGTTGGATCATTTTCTCCTGTTTTTCGTACCTCAATTACAATTGCAACACCACCGTCGTTACCGGTAAGATCAAGAATTACAGTATTATTTTGAGGGAAGAAATTCTTAACGGTTGCTATTTCACTATTATTTGTGAACACATTCGCTATTGAGATTCCAGGCTCATCTAAAAGAGGGTGTTCTAGAACAGTTGTTACTGTTTTTTCACTTGTTGTGGTAATTACATCGTTTAATTGTATTACTTGCGTTGAAGCATCGCACCAACCATCATCTCCTGGATATGGAGCTTCTCCTGGGCTTCCTGCTGTATTTGTATTTTGAGTATTATCCTTGGGTACTGCTCCTGGACCTGTTCCTGGAACACCTACATTTCCACCACCACCAAAATCACCAATACTAGCCTCAATATCAAAGTCCACAACACCGTAACAGTTTTCTCTATTACCAGGTTCGTGGTAGGCAATTGCAATGTATGCAAATACTTCTTCTCCAGGAAGATTTATTGAGTATATGCCATTTTCATCAATTGTTCCAAGGTTATCCAGTGGGATAGATGATCCACCAAAAATGTAATTTTCTGTGTCGCTTGGAAGATCAAGTTTAGCTATATCAGCTGATAAATCTCTAGTGGCAAAAGTTGCACTTGGTTCAACTTTTAAAGGTGAAAGAAGATCACCATACTCGCATCCTTCACCATTGCTAGGAACAAACGAATCGTCTCCAGTAGTGCTATCTCCAGTGTCTATTGGACCTGGGCCACCACCACCGCCTTGAGCTAAATTAACATCAACAAAAAAGGCCATGGCTGCTCTACAATCTTCAAGATCATCATTTCTTAATTCAAACACAACCACAGTCGCACCAGGCTCACCAGTAAATTGAAGTGTAACTGATCCACCATCAAAATCAGATATTGTTGCAACACAACTATTATCACTAAATACATTAGCGGTATAAACTCCAGACTCGCTAAATACTTTTTCCCCTGATACATCGATTGTCCTTTGATCACCGGATACAATTTCATCATAAGTATAGGGATTTTCTAAGAAAATTATTTCTGTATTTTCACCACACCATCCATCATCACCTGGATATGGTGCATTTCCATAACAATCATCCTCAGGTCCTTGCCCTGGGCCACCATCACCTGGGCCACCATCACCTGGACCTCCATCACCCGGACCTCCTCCTTCTTTTACCATTTCATAATAGTTTTCATCAAAAATGGAAATAATTTTGACAGAATATTCTTCTCCACAACCACCATCAGCTGTGAAAACATTAAATTTTATTTTAGTTTCTCCCTCGGGTCCATCTTGAGGAAGTTCAAAGAATAAAGCTACGTATCCTTCTTCTTTTCCTAATCTAACATTTGCAATATTAGAGTCCTCAATTACAAGATTTTCAAAGCCAAGCGGACCTAAGTTTCCTGGATCAAATAAAAATTCTATCGGAAACCATATTTCTGACGGAACAGGCGATATTGGGATATAAATCTCATTTTCCACCATTGGCGGACATCCCTCGGCTATTGGGGCTGTAATTTTAAATTCTACACCAGTAACGAATTCACAATCTCCATCGGATACAAATATTTCAATAAAGCCTTCTCCCGCAGTTTCATCTTTAAAATCTAGTGTAAGAATTCCATCTTCTGAAACACTGGCATTTAAAATATCTTCTGGAAAACTATACACTTCTACACTGAACTTCAACTCATCTCCGTCAGGATCAGTAAAGTAATCATTTAAGTTATCGGTTGTATCTGCATCATCCCAACTTCTAACATACCTTTCAGGGGGACCTTGACTTGGCTCTGGACATTGATTACCTCCATCTCCTCCTCCAGGATTAGGACCTCCATCTCCATCTCCATCTGAATCAGGAATATTGGCAAAAATATCTAAAGAGTTAGTTATATCAAACCCAATTCCTCCTTGACAAACTTGGGGCGCTGCAGGTGTAGATCCTGTCGCAGCAACTGCAGGTTTATTAAAATAAATATCTGCAATTATGACATAGTCACTTTCTGGAACTAAAAACTTGAATTCTTTTGTTTCACAATCAAATTGGAAGTTTATACTCTGTTGTCCATATTCTTCTTCTATTTCAAAAATTATCTCAGAATCACACGGATTTTCAATTCCTAATTCAAGTATTGCATCGGAGAGATCAATAGTTGCCTCACCACTACCTAAAGGAATAATAATTGCATCATCCCCGATTGCATAGTCAATAAAAGGACAATCGTCTTTTGGACCTCCTCCATCATCTGGACCACCATTACCAGGGCCAGTAGCTCCTTCTCTGTACCATTCAAATGACCATGTAATGTCAGCATCACATTCAGGCTTGTTGTTAACTTTTACTCTAAGATCAATATCTACATTACGATTTTCAGCGGCAAAAGAAGCTCCTCCTTCCCAAAAAACATCAATATATGCTTCTTCAGGTGTAGTTTGAGTTGCCGGTAAATACCCAATAGATGACGTAATGGTTTGCCCAAAAGTACCTAAGATTTCATAAGATACTGGTTCTCCTGGGGCTTGCGCGTAATAAATACCAGGAAATACCCTAACGCTATATTGCGGAGTGTCAAAATTGTTGTTGATCCAGCCTCCATTTTCATCGATTAAAAGATCTGTCTTTGTGTAGAGGTTTGAACCACGATTCTCCCATAAATCAGGATAAGCAAGCTCAGAACATATTGCATCATTACCTCCTGTATTGTTGTTTCCATCACCTGGACCTTGACCAGTGGATGAACCGTTAGGGGAGTTAACCACATTGATAGAAATTAAAAACTCTGCTTCGCACTTCCCGTCTGATATTCCAACGAGAATTCCCCATTGACCTACAGCACCACTCATCGTCCAATTTAGTTGACTTTCAATATTGTTTCCGCCTAAAAGAACACTTCCTTCAACAATACCATCTGAGTAATCAATAACTTCAAACTCAAGAGTTGTGTTGGAATCAGTAGAAAAAACAATATTATTAAAATCTAACCCATAACCCCAATCAGATGTATCTACAGTACCATCGCCATTTATATCATTATTTAAGTCAAGGTTATCAATAAAAATTCCAGGACCATTTTGAGTCAAATAAGCTTCGTAAAAAACTATTGAACAATCTGAAGCATCACCAGTATTGTTACCTCCACCTGTATTATTGGAACCTGTTCCTGAAGCAGCAGTTATAATTATCGTAAGAGTAAATGAATCTGAGCACTCTCCATCGGAAGCAGAAGTATCAAGTGTTATAACATCGCCAGCTGCAATATCCGAATTGTTAAAATTAACTGTAACAACCGACCCGTTTAATGTAGCCTCACCTGCAGAGGAGGGATTGAGTTGTCCTATGGTGAAAGCTAACTGAGAATTATCAATGTCAGGATCATTATAAAGTTCAGTCAAAGGAAAATCGAATGATTCGAGGTCCGCAGCAAAAGAGAGATCTGGTTGGTCATCATATGCTTCTGGGCATGTGTTGCTTGCAGTTCCTGTGCTACTTCCAGTTGACGTGGTGCTTGTTGTTTGTTGACTGGGTAAATAGTATTTAAAATTATAATTAGTCTTGTTTGTTGATTCAGTAATTTCGTGGCTAAGTGGAGTTAAATCAAGATTTATACCTGTGGTTAGGTTTGATTTGTTTACAGTCTCATTGGACCATAAAAAACTTGAAACTAAGGCAAAAAGGTAGATTAATTTTTTCATAATTATTTTTTTAAATACTGATTCAACAGACCACGAACAACTAATATAAAAAAATTGTGCTTAAAAACTAAAAGTTTTCCCTTATATTATGGGATCCAATGTATCATAAACTAATTATTTTTGACAATAAATCTCAATTTTTATAAATGCTATTACAAGTTTATATTAATATTCACAATACTTTTCAATATTAATTGTTTTTCACAAACAAAAAAAAGTAAAGTTTTTGTTTACACTCGAACATGTGGCTATATACATGAATCCATTCCAAAGGGGGTCAGTGTTATTTCAGAGCTAGGAGAAAAATATAATTTTAATGTAGATAGCTCAGATGATGACAGAGTTTTTGATTCAAAAATATTGTTTGATTTTGATGCTGTTGTTTTTCTATCAACCACTCTAAACGTTTTAAACTCTAAACAACAAAAAAACTTGGTCAAATTCATTAGATCAGGAAAAGGGTTTGTTGGAATTCATGCAGCTGCAGATACAGAATATGATTGGGAATGGTATGGTAAACTTGTTGGAGCATATTTTATATCTCACCCTGAAGGCCAGCCTATGGCGTGTATAAAAAAATTAGATGGAAACTCTTTTTTTACAGACCATATCAATGGAGATTGGAAAATAAAAGACGAATGGTATAATTATCAATTCGTTAATCCAAATGTAATTCCGCTTCTAAACCTGGATGAGAACTCATATAAAGGGGGAATTAATGGAAAAAATCACCCTATCGCCTGGTTTCACGAATTTCAAGGAGGGCGTTCTTTTTACACTGGGCTTGGTCACCTTGAAGAAACATTTGATGATAAAAGATTTCAAATGTTGATTTTAAAAGGTTTAATTTACGCAATAGATGGTTTTTAAAATAATTATATTTTTAAAATTAATTTCCCCATTTTGTCTCCAGAAAATAATCTAAGAAATGTTTCTCTAAAATTTTCAATCCCATCATAAACATCTTCTTTATGAAATATTTTTTTTTCTTCAATCCATTTTGCAATCTCACTCATTGCTTTTCCATACATTGGAGCATAATCAAATACAACCATACCTTGCATTGATGCTCTATTAACCAAAAGTGATAGGTAGTTTTTTGGACCCTTTATATTTTCAGTTGAATTGTACTGTGATATTGCCCCACATATTACAACTCTGGCATTTTTTCTTAAAAAAATTAAAGCTGAATCTAAGATTTCACCACCTACGTTGTCAAAGAAAACATCAATTCCCTTAGGGCAGTGATTTTTGATGGATTTAGTGACATTCTCATTTTTGTAATCAATTGACGCGTCAAATCCCAAATTTTGAGTTAAATAATCACATTTTGATTTTCCTCCAGCAATGCCTATCACACGGCAACCACGAATCTTGGCGATTTGTCCAACAAGACCTCCTACAGCGCCTGCAGCGCCTGATACTAAAACTGTATCACCATTTTTAATTTTTCCAACTTCTGTGATTCCAAAATAAGCAGTCATTCCGGGCATCCCAAGCACACCTAGATAAGTTGGTAGGCTAGCTTTTTTTGGATCAACTGGATAAAAATTTTCACCTTTAGTTATGCAATAATTTTGAACACCACCCCAGCCAGAAACATAATCTCCTTCTTGAAATACTGTTTTACCTTTAGTCTTTATTATTTTTCCAACCGATCCAGCTCTCATTACTTGTCCAACTTCAACAGGAGATATATATGAACGTGTTTCATTAATCCATCCTCGCATTGCGGGGTCTAAAGATATATATTCTTGATGCAAAAGCATTTCACCATCTTCAAGGTCTCTAACTTTTGACTCTTGAAGTTCCCATGTGTAAACACCAGGTAAGCCAATAGGTCTTTTTTTTAAAATTTGTTTCTTATTTATCATTTCTTTTTTAATAGTTTAGAAAATTTTGGGAAAAATACAGGAGTTTGTTTTTTATAATCTATGTAATTTTTGTTATCACCCCATCTGTCATTTGCAATTTCCTCTAGCAAATTTACTCCACTAATTCTACTTAACAACAAATAAATAAATGGAGGTGTTAAAAGTGCTATAAATTGTACCCCTGAAAAAAAAGGAGTCGACATAAGGGTAATTCCAGTCCATAAAATAAATTCTCCATAATAATTTGGATGTCTAGAAATCGACCACAAACCAGTATGCATGAAATTACCTTTATTTTTTTTAACAGAGTTAAATTTAGATTTTTGAGCATCTGAAATAATTTCAAATGAAAAACCAAATAACCAAGCTAGTAAACCCGTGATGAAAAAAACCATATTACCAGATTTTTCTGAATCAACGACAATTAGCAATGGAAGTAGACACATAAAAACCCAAAAACCCTGGACTACCCATGACAACATGAATCTCCAAAAATTCGTCTTTAAATTATCGAATCTTATGTCTTTACCGGCTTTTTTTACTCTGATAAATAAAAATGAACTTAATCTAACTGCCCAAGTGGCAGCTAATAAAAAAGGAATAATCTTATAGATTAATGAATGACTTAAAATTATTTTATTACAGGCTAATAAAATTATCGTCATAAAAGTTACACCACCAGTAATATCAAAATAATGATCTGTTTTGAATATGAAAGACGGGATAAAACCAATCAATTGAATAAAAAATATAATTCTCCAACTTTTGAAAATAAATGAATCTAATTCATTAATGCTTTCGAAGCTGTTTCCAACTAAAAAGACTATTCCATAAGAAACAAGGATAAATAAAACTGCTGAAAAAATCCTATATAAATGATCATTCATATTTTTAATCTATCATAATTTGAAAAATGAATGTTAGCATTAAAACATATCATTAACTAAAGTTATATACATTTTCTAGAGCATTTGTAAATATTTTAACCTCCTCTAGAGTTCCTATACTAATTCTACACCAGTCATAAAAAGGAGGGAACGGCCTTCCTATTTTAACACCAAGTCTCAACATCTGCTCCCCTAGAACATCTATTTTCTTTCCTGAATGAAAAAAAATAAAATTTGTATTAGATGGGATATAATTTAATCCCAATTTATCAAGCGTTGATGTTATCATTTCTCTACCATCTCTGATTTTATTTAGTGAAAAATTATAAAATTCTTGGTCTTCTAATGCCTTACCTGCCGCTGCAATTGCAAGAACATTGGTCATCGCAACAACATTTTTTCTTATTTTTTTGGATAAATGTGAAGGAGCTATTAGATATCCAATCCTAAATCCAGCCAAACCATATATTTTTGAAAATGTTTTAGAAACTATTACATTTTTTCCATCCCTAACAAGTGAATCCATTGACGGATAATTTGGCGTTTGTATAAAATCGTAGTATGCCTCATCGCTAAAAACAATTGCTTTTTTACTTGCAGAAACACAAAAGTCTTTTAATGAGTTTTTGGGAATTACTGTTCCCGTAGGATTATTTGGATTACATAAAAAAATAAGCTTTGTATTCTTATTAATTTGCTCATTTATTGCATTAAGATCATATCCTTTATCTTTTCCAACTGGCACCCAATTAATTTTAGCTCCCCATTGCTGCGCAAAATCCATCATAGCTAAAAAAGTTGGTTTCCCTGCAATAATTTCTCCTCCGCCTTGAGTAAAAGTTAAACCAGTAATTTTTAAACCTTCGGTTGAACCTCCAGTAATAATTATATTTTCAGGTTCAACATTGTGTTTCTTGGCCAGTTTAATTGCTAATGCATCGGAGTAAGAATACGGATACCTACATCCATTTTTGAAAGCCTTAATAACTGCCTTTTGAACCGCCTCAGATGGTCCATATGGATTTTCATTAGAACTCAATTTGACAAAATTTGATAAGGGTCTTGGGTTAAATTTTTTTCTTTCTTCACTAGAAAGAACAAGTTCTGGTGCCAACAAGAATCCACCTAAACCTATTGAAGAACGCAACCAATCTCTTCTAGTATGCATATGTTTTATTTTTCTTTAAGTTCAATCACAAACTAATTTATAAAAAAAATGAATCTAAAAATAAAACTTAAATGATTAGTTTTGGTTTGCTTGTAATCTCCATGTATGAAAAAAATTATTTTCAAAATTTCAATTTCACTGTCAATTACATTTTTAATATTGATTTTTGGTGTTAAAATATACTTTAACATAAATGACCTTCCAATTTATGATTATAGGCTTGCTTATAATTTTATACTTGGCAATAAAAAATTACAACAATACGAGAATTTAAATGAATTACTTGGATTCAAAAAAAATGATAAGCTATTAATAATACACGCAGATGATCTAGGCCTTTCAAGCTCAGTAAATGAGCTTTCCTTAAAGGCGCTGGATAGTAATTATGTCACATCAGCAAGTGTCATGATGCCGACTCCCAAAGTGAACGAGGTTGCAGCACATTTTAAAAAAAATCCAAATTTAGATATGGGTCTTCATTTAACAGTTACTGCTGAATGGAAAAATTATAAATGGAGTGGAATTAGTTCAGGAGATTCAATTAAATCAATGTTGGATTCTTCAGGTAATCTTCATGAAAAAAAAAATACTTCATAAAAAATGCTAAACCCAAGGAGGTAAGAATTGAACTGCAGAATCAAATAAATTATGCTAAATCGCTTGGAATAGTTCCCACACATGTTGATAGTCATGAAGGTGCCCTTTTTTTTTCGCCTGAAATTTTTAGGGTTTACTTAGAAGTTGCAGAAAAAAATAAACTCCCTGCATTTGTTCCAATGGATCTATCCCCTCATTTTGATGAAAGCTTTATAAAGCCAAAAAACCTGGTTGTTGTAGAAAAATTTTTCATGGCTGATAAAAGTTTAGATTTTGAAAATTGGGAAGATTATTATTATAACATAATTGATAAATTAAGACCGGGACTAAATGAAATAATAGTTCATTTAGGAAGCGATAATGAGGAACTTATAAATATCACCTCAAACAGGATTGCTTATGGATCAAAATGGAGGAATTTGGACTATGAAATTGTTTCAAGTTCAAAATTTAGATCCCTTCTAATAAAAAATAACATTAAACTAATAAATTGGAAAGACATCAAGACAGTTATTTATCCAAATTGACTTTTTAGATTAACTTTCTATAAGTTAAATTAATTCTTTCGTTGAGTATCCTTTTTGTTTTTGGAATCATGTGGAGCCAATCGTGTTGCATGGAACCAGCCATAATTAATAAACTTCCATGATCCAACCTCAACTTAAAACGATGATTCTTTTGTTTTCTGTGCTTTAGGTGAAAATACCTGGGTTGACCGAGACTTACAGATGCAATTACTGGATTTTTGCCCAGTTCTTTTTCATTGTCTGCATGCCAACCATTACTATCACTTCCGTCCCTGTAAAGATTAAGTAGTACAGTATTAAAATTTGTGTTGTTTATCTTTTTTATTTGATTCATCAAAGTAGTTAATTCATTTGTCATCAGGTGAGGTTTCATGGTAATTGATGAATAAGTGTAATTTTTTTTTAAGGTGCTATGCAAAGAGGTCAACCTTGGCTGCTGATATATTTTGCCAAAAACTTTGATTAAATCTTGTTTCCATGGTATTGACTTTTTTAACTTGATAAATAATTTATCTGAGATTTTTTTTGATAAAAACTCAGGGTAATAATAGAGCTCACCATCAATAATTTTTGGATTTAAAATTTTTTTCCCTTGAGAAAGTAGCTCAACCATATCAGTTTAAAACCTATATTTAATAAAAATAATTTTTTTCTTTTACCTTTTAAAAATAAATTTAACAAATGAAAAAATATTCTGATGGGTTTTTTGAAATTAATGCCAAGAATGGCTTTCTTCCGAAGAAACAACCTTTAAAAAGATTGCCTGATCGTTATTATTTTCTTCAAAATTTGATTGACAATCTCCCAATTCTTAAGGATGATAAAACTCCAGGATTACTATCAAAAAAAGGAAGTCTTGAGGTGAATATTGAAAAACTTCCCAATTACCTGGGAGATGTAGAAAAAGAATCAGACCCTTTCATATGTCAAGCATTATTTAGAAGTTATGCTTTCTTGAGTTCAGCATATACTTTGGCTCCAGCTCATTTCACCTATTTGGAAACAGGTAAATATGGAAAAGCAAACAGACTACTCCCAAAGCAATTAGCTCAACCTTTCGTTTCTGTTTCAAAAAAATTAGATGTATATCCCTGGTTAGATTATCATTATGCATATTCACTGGGAAACTACTCAAAATATAATGTGAACAAAGGATTTAATTGGGAAAACCTGGGAATGGCAGCGAAATTCTCAGGGATGGATGATGAGAGGGGTTTCATAATGTTGCACGTTGACATTAATCAATATTCTCCAAAGTTAGTGGAATCGGTAATTGAAGCTATGGGCTCTAATAATACTATTCAACTTAATAAATATCTGACTTTATCGGTTGAAACTATGAAAAAGATTAATGAAAGAAGACGATTAATGTGGCAAGCCTCAAGATGGAAACACTATAATGACTTTAGAGTTTTTATAATGGGGATTAAGGGAAATGATGAAATTTTTGGTGAAGGAGTAATTTATCAAGGTGTATCAGAAGAAGCTAAACAATATAGGGGTCAAACTGGAGCACAGGATAATATTATTCCATTGATGGATATCTTTTCTGGAATAATCAACCATTACCCTAAAAACGAATTAACACATTATTTAAAAGATTTAAGGAGTTATCGTCCAAAATGTGTTCAGAGGTTTTTGGAAGATACTCGAATACATTTTAGCTCATCAAAAAACTCATTATTAGAAAAAATTCAAATCAATGATAATTTTAATGGTTTAAAACTTTTATTAGATTTATTGGAGGAAATATATTTATTTAGAAATGGGCATTGGCAGTTTGTGCAAAAGTATATAATGCAAAATACAGTATATCCTAAAGCAACTGGTGGAACCCCAATTATTTCTTGGATACCAAATCAACTCAATGCTGTAATGAAAACTATGGAACAATGTTTCAATATTTTACCAAAAAAATATATTGAAGAAAACATTCCCGATTGGAAAACAAAATTTAATGCAAAAAGAAATCTTCTTGATAAACAGCTTGAACTATTAATTAAAAGAAAATATGATGCAAAAAAAGTTTATGAGCTTAATAAGAAGATGAATTTAAGTGACGAAAAAAAATAATTTTTCATATGAAGGATCTATTCATTTTATGTGAATCATGAGTAATTTAATATATATTTTAAAAAATGAAAATTGTTGCCTTTGGTGCCAGCTCTTCGAAAAATTCAATTAACAAAGAATTTGCTCATTATGCTGCAAAACAAATTAATAATTCGGAGATAAATCTTATTGATCTTAATGATTTTGAAATGCCAATTTTTAGTGTCGATGTTGAAAAGAAAAAAGGAATACCTGAACAAGCTTTCAATTTTAAATCAATTATCAAAGAAGCTGACGGAATAATTATTTCTTTCGCTGAACACAACGGAGTTTACACTGCGGCATTTAAAAATGTTTTTGATTGGATTTCTAGAATTGAAAAAATAGTTTGGTATAACAGACCAATGTTTCTATTATCTACATCGGATGGATCAAGGGGTGGAATTACAGTTTTGGAAATTGCTCACAATAGAATTTCAAGAGGCAACCCAAATATTATACCAAAATTCTCCCTGCCTAATTTTTACCAAAACTTTAATCATAAAACAGGAATCACTGACCAAAAACTAAAAAAAGAATTTGATAAATTGATTCGAATTTTTGAAAAAAATATTTTAGAATGAAATTAGAAATATACACAATTCAAGATCAAGCTAACGGGAGTTTCAACGGTGGAGAAATACTTGAAAAAAAACCTGTTGGGTTTCCAAGTGATGGGGGAAAGCTTAAGCCATACTCAAATATTTTTTATTGGGCTCATGCCTGGACCAAATCAAAAAAAAGTACAATTGGTTTACACCCTCACAAAGGTTTTGAAATATGTAGTTTTGTTTTGAAAGGAAGCATAAATCACTACGATACAAAACAAAATAAATGGATCAACTTAAAAGAGGGTGATGTCCAAATCATTAGGTCAGGAAATGGTATTTCCCATGCAGAAGAACTCATGGAAAATTCAGAAATATTCCAAATATGGTTTGATCCTGATCTTTCAAAAACTCTCAATGAAATGGCTACTTATGATGATTATAAGGCTGAAGATTTTGAAATTAAAAAAAATAAAAATGGAACCACCAAAATAATTAAAGATGATGATACAGTTTTTAAAATGTCTTCTGAGGGAATATCCATCAGAACGTACCATTTTAAAAATCAACTCAATAAAGCCTCAATTGAAATAAGAAAAGATAAAGTACATTCACTATTTATAATTGATGGGAAAATAGAATTAAATAATCAACAATTAGAAAAAGGAACTTTTTTTAAAGTTTCAGAATCCAATCGATTAGAAATTAAACTATTTTCGGATACAGTTATATTTGAAATAGTTTCACCAATTAATCCAAACTACAAAACATACGCGAATTCTATGGCTTAGAGTGCCAATAGGCTAATCCAAGAAAAAGAAATTGAAAGGGTGCTCTAATGATTGCCATTTTTCTTGTAACTCCAAGCGCTAGTTGAGCATTCTCACTTTGAATTAAATAAATATTCGCTGGGAAAACAGCCAATAAAAGCATAATTAAACCCCAACCAGCATATTTTCTATATTTGGTTAACAACCCTATTCCGAAAATTATTTCAAAAGCTCCGCTTAAATAGACAAGCTCTAAATGCCACGGAATTATTGGTGGCATTATGGATAAAAAATATTGTGGATCTATAAAATGATCGACACCAACATTAATATAAAAAAATGACATCAGATATAAGGTTATTTTTTTTACATATCTCATTAATTTATATTTAAAAATCTAGATTTATATTTGACACTAAATAAGTTTAAGAGGGGAATTCATAAATCTAATGTTACACTAAAATAAAAGTTTAATTAATGTTTGTATATTTTAAGTCAAAACCCCCCAAACTCCTTGACTAAAAGACAAACCACCATAAAAGTGTAAATTACTATAACAATAAGTAAGGTTGGGGATAATTTTTTTTTCAAAATTGAGATTTAATCAAATGTAAGGATTTATTTGAAGTGATAGTTTGTATTAATTGATTTTTAATTAATACATTCGCAAGACTTAATTATCTAAAAATCAACAAAATGAAAAAATCAATATTAGCTCTTATAACATTGTTTACAATATCATGTCAAAATGAGGTTGACTTGTCTTTGTTCAATGCAAACAAAGAAGTAGCTCAAAAATATCTAAAAACATATGAATCCCCTTCAGACTTTGAGACTTTCAAATCACTTACTTCTGAAAACATTACTCATCAATCACCTCAATACGGTGTAGGTGAAGTAACTTACGATGGTGTTATGGCTCAGGCTCAATTCTACATGAATGGATTTGAGGATGTTACTTTTAACGATGCGGTTTGGCTTCCTGGTGTAGATAATACTACACTTAAAGCTGACGGATCTGTTAGAGTTTATGGAACTTGGACAGGTAAAAGTATTGACTCTGGCAAAGAGTTTTCTGTCGATACGTATCACTGGTTTGAAGTTGAAAACGGAAAAATATCTAAATCTGGCGATTTCTTTGATGCAACCGGTATGGTGATGGACACGCAAGCTGATCCAGTTGAAGAAGCAGAATAATAAATAAATTTTACAAGTATTTTCAAACCCTTCTCAACAGAAGGGTTTTTTTATTTAAAGAATTTTATTTTTTCTTGTATTGACCCAGGCATTCTCTGTGAAATTATATTTGAAAAATATCCCATATAAAAAAATCCTAAACATCTCTCTCCTTTTTCTAGCTCGATATGTTCCGATAGATAGTTTATCAATTTTGGTGAACTCCAATATCCCCCAATTCCAATTGAACTAGAATAGAGCCACATATTTTGTACTGCCATGGCTACTGAAGCGATTTCCTCCCACTCAGGAACTGATTCATTTAAATCTCTTTGAATACAAATCGCAATAACAACAGAAGATTGGTTAAACTTACTAATTATCTTTTTATACTTAAAATTAGAAAAATTTTCGGCTGTTTCTTTGTATTTACTCGCTAGGAAAATGCCGAGATCTTCCTTGGAGACACCACTAAAAACCTTAAATCTCCATGGTTCTGTTTTTTTATGCGTTGGTGCCCAGTTTGCAGCATCTAAAATTTTATCCAATTGTTCTTTTTCAATTACTTTTTCATTGAATTGTTGTGGCATAACAGAACGCCTACTTTTAATGACTCTAAGTATTTCCATAGGTTAACTAAAATTACTGCTACTTTGTATTTTCTTTAATCCAAACCATTGAACTTTTGAAACTATCAAATATCTGGCTCTCAGGAATAAGATCAGGAATAATATCAATCCTCTCAAGCATATATTTAGGTTGCTCTATTGGGTTTATTAGTAATACTTTTTTATTATTACCAATTAAGTCGACCAAAACATCCTCCATAGCGTAAAGTCCTGATTGATCCATATAGGACATTTTATCAAGTCTTAAAATTATTACAGATGCTTCTTTGGGTATTTGCTTTGCTAATTGTTGAAAATCTGAAGTTGACCCAAAAAATAATGGCCCATCAATATGTTTTACAAAAATTTTATCTTGCACATTTTTGGGTATATTTATTTCATCAAACCAAGCTTCCTCTTCAAGAGGAACAACAGATGAGCTTGAAGCTGTGAGGTCTCCAATTTTCTTCATGAACATCAGAGATGCAATGACTAATCCAATTCCTACTGCATAAACCAAATTCCAAACTGAAGACAAAACCAAAACAATTATCATAATTGTTACTTCAGCCCTAGGCATATATGGTACTGCTTTTAAACCTTTGTAATCCATCACCCCAATACCAACAGTAATTAATATTCCAGCCAAAACGGCTGCTGGTATTAAAGATGCAATTGGTCCCAAGGCCAATAAAATAATCAAGAGCACAAGCCCAGCAATCATTCCTGAGATCCTTGTTTTACCTCCAGCATTAATATTAACAACAGTTCTTATTGTAGCACCTGCACCTGGAATACCGCCAAAAATAGCTCCGATTGTGTTTCCAATTCCCTGACCAACTAGCTCTCGGTTGGGTTCATGTTTTGTTTTAGTCATATTATCTGCAACAACTGATGTTAAAAGCGAATCAATAGCTCCAAGTAAAGCAAGAGTAAGTGCTGTGAAAACATATGGGATTA